>ERZ827197.12-NODE-12-length-302676-cov-21.801825_pt1 | contig 302676 bp, 311 predicted proteins | sample MGYA00519867_ERZ827197 | MGnify/ENA primary metagenome ERZ827197 (study PRJEB31778, sample SAMEA3449278) | human gut metagenome | biome: human gut; feature: human-associated habitat; material: faeces | place: United Kingdom | collected 2010/2012 ...
TCGACAAATTTATTGCGATATAAAGTTAGCACTTGCTCAAGTAAATTATTGTTTAACTAATAAGGAGGATAAATTATGAACATAGATAGTAATGAGCGTATAGCTCGTTCAAATATATATAGTATATTCGGAAAACTACTCAAACGCCAAATTAAAAACAACAACGACAGAGAAATAATATTAAAAAAAGCAGGACTATCTTCGCTTTTAAGCACTTATAAAAATCAATTGGAGCCTTATCGCTTTCATTGTGGATACCAAAACGGGAATAACGATTATAACCCCGAATATGCCTGTATTAAAATTTGTGAGTCTCTTGAGGAAAATGAAGATAATCTCTTATTATTCCTTAACACTATATTGGATGGAACAAATAAAATTGAAGATGATTTAAAAGAAAAACTGAAAAATTACTTGGGAATTATTGGATACGAATTGGAAGAAGAATTAAAAGATGGTTATTATGATGATTTGTATGCCTTTAAGCTGATTGCGTCTGTTGATGGTGTCCAAAATAGAAACAAAGATATTTCGCTTATGCGTAATAAATTAAATCAATATCAAAGTGATTTGGTTGGGCTATATGATGAAGCGATTTCAAATTTTGGCAACGGGCAATATGTAAGTTGTATTGAAAATTGCAGGTCATTATTTGAAAACTTCTTTAAACGACTGGACACACAAAATTCGGACTATGTTAGAGGCATTTTGAAGGCTACTGGAGAGCATATCAAAGATAAAAATGGAACTGAATTAACAACAATAAAAAAGATATATACTTATTGGATTGATAATAAAAAGGGTGCTAACCGATTTCGACTTTTCCAAACAATGTACAGTGTTATGTCAGGATTAGGCACTCACCACGAAGATGAGGCAAGCAGAGAAGATGCTTTATTACTGTTGAGATATACAGAAGACTGTTTGCTGTGGTGTTTTAGAAAAGGTATCAATAGTTGAATTAGGAGGAATGAAAATGTCGGGATTATATACCGAAGCCGATTATGAAAATTCAGTAATCGAGCTGTTTAGAAATGATTTGGGATACGAGTACGCATACGGTCCCGATATAGAAAGGGACTTTTACAGTCCGCTATATGAGGAAGTTCTGCTTGACTCTCTGTACCGCTTGAACAGAGGGTTACCTGATGATGCCATTCAGGACGCATTATTCAAACTAAAGAATTTTGAAAACGGAGAGCTTGTGCAGAAAAACGCCGTCTTTATGGACTATCTGCAAAACGGTATCCCTGTAAGATATTTTGTTGACGGTGAGGAGCGTTCCTCTATCGTCTATCTTGTTGACTATAAAAATCCCGACAATAACTCCTTTATCGTAGCTAACCAATGGACTTTTATTGAGAACAGCAATAAACGCCCTGATGTAATTCTCTTTTTGAATGGCTTGCCGGTTGTATTGGTTGAGCTGAAATCTCCCTCCCGTGAGGAAACAGACGCTTCCGAAGCGTACAGGCAGCTCCGCAATTATATGATTGAGATACCGTCAATGTTCATTTACAACGCAATTTGCGTAATGAGTGACCAGTTGACCTCTAAAGCGGGTACGATCACCTCCGGTGAAGACCGCTTTATGGAGTGGAAAACAAAAGACGGCGACTATGAAAACACGCAGTATGCACAGTTTGATACTTTCTTTGAGGGTATGTTCCAAAAGGCACGACTGCTTGATATAATCAAAAACTTTATCTGTTTTTCAAATGAGGGTATCAATTCATTCAAAATTCTTGCAGGATACCACCAGTATTTTGCTGTAAGAAAAGCAATCGAATCCACAAAGCACGCTACCGTTACCGATGGTAAGGGCGGTGTGTTCTGGCATACACAAGGAAGCGGAAAATCGCTGTCTATGGTGTTCTATGCTCATTTGTTGCAAGAAGCGTTGGACAGCCCGACGATTGTTGTAATTACTGACAGAAACGACCTTGACGAACAGCTTTACGGTCAATTTGCTAAATGTAAAGATTTCTTGCGTCAAGAGCCGGTACACGCAACTTGTAGAAAACTGACAGAAACTTCGAGCAAAGATGATGTCGGACTAAAAGACTGGCTTGATGGCAGACAGGCAAATGGCATTATCTTTACCACGATGCAGAAATTTGAAGAATCACACGAGCCGTTATCTGAACGCCACAATATTATTGTTATGGCTGATGAAGCACACAGAGGTCAATATGGACTTACTGAAACCGTAGACGCAAAAACCGGTAAGGTTAAAATAGGAACTGCTCGCATTATTCGTAATTCACTTCCTAATGCTACATATATCGGATTTACAGGCACTCCTATTTCGTCTAAAGACCGCAGTACCCGTGAAGTGTTCGGTGATTATATCGACATTTACGATATGACACAGGCTGTTGAAGACGGAGCTACTCGCCCGGTTTATTACGAAAGCCGTGTAATTAAGCTCAATCTTGATGAAGCAACATTGAAGTTGATTGACAAAGAATATGATATTATGGCTTTAAATGCCGATGAAGAAGTTGTTGAAAAGAGCAAACGAGAACTCGGTCAAATGGAAGCTGTACTTGGCAATGACAATACTATAAATTCGCTTGTTTCAGATATTCTCGACCATTATGAAAATAACCGTGAAAATTTGCTCACCGGTAAGGCGATGATCGTTGCTTACTCTCGCCCTATCGCCATGAAAATTTACAAGCGTATTTTAGAGTTGCGCCCAGCTTGGACGGAAAAAGTTGCGGTTGTAATGACTTCTGGAAACAACGACCCGGAAGAATGGCGTGAGATAATCGGCAACAAGCACCACAAGGACGAGCTTGCAAAGAAATTCAAAGACAACAACAGTCCGCTTAAAATTGCAATCGTTGTAGATATGTGGTTAACCGGATTTGATGTACCGTCCCTTGCCACTATGTATGTTTATAAGCCGATGTCCGGGCACAATCTTATGCAGGCTATTGCCCGTGTGAATCGTGTATTCCGTGACAAAGAGGGTGGTCTTGTTGTTGACTATGTGGGTATTGCAACAGCACTTAAAAAGGCTATGAACGATTACACCGCCCGTGATAAAAAGAATTATGGTGACACCGACGTTGCAAAGGTTGCATTCCCAAAATTCCAAGAAAAGCTGTCAGTCTGCCGTGACAAGTTCCACGGATTTGATTATTCCAAGTTCCAAACGGGCACAGACCTTGAAAGGTCTAAGACTATAAGCGGCGCTGTCAACTTCATTATGGGCAGAGAAAAAGTTGATGATAAAGACTCGTTTGTAAAAGAAGCACTTATGCTTCATCAGGCATTGTCCCTCTGTTCCTCTATGGTTGATGAGGACGACCGTATCGAAGCAGCTTTCTTTGATGCTGTTCGTGTGCTTGTCCTCAGGCTTACCAATACCGGTGTCGGCAAAAAAATATCCTTGCCCGAAATGAACGCAAGAATAAATGAACTTCTCAAGCAAAGCATTAAAAGCGACGGAGTAATCAACCTTTTTTCGGATATCAAGGAAGAATTTTCTTTGTTTGACCCGAAATTCCTTGAAGAAGTTGCCAATATGAAGGAAAAGAATCTTGCTGTTGAGTTGCTTAAAAAACTTATTGCAGAACAGGTATCTGTTTATCGCAGAACAAATATCGTTAAATCCGAAAAGTTCAGCGAGATTATGCAGCGTTCAATTAACGCTTACCTTAACGGTATGCTGACCAACGAAGAAGTCATTGAAGAAATGCTGAAACTTGCAAAACAAATTGCAGCAGCACAAAAAGAAGGCGAACAACTCGGACTTACAGCCGATGAGCTTGCATTCTACGATGCCCTCACAAAGCCGCAGGCAATCAAAGATTTTTACGAAAATGACGAACTCATTGCCATTACGAAAGAACTTGCTGATACTCTCCGCAGAAACAAGACGATTGACTGGCAAAAGCGTGAGTCGGCAAGAGCAAAAATGCGTATGCTCATTAAGAAACTTTTGAAAAAGCACAAGTACCCGCCGGAGGGTATGGACGATGCAGTTCAAACCGTTATGACTCAGTGCGAACTTTGGACTGATAATATGGAGATGTAAAAATGAATGCACAGATGCTCAATTAAACGAAACCAAATTTTTAAAGAAAAAGGGAGGTTGTATAACATGAAAAATCAATCTAAGATGTTAAAAAAATACTGTGATCCCTTTTCAGACAAAGCAAAAAAATTGGCTTTAAAGCTTGATGATGCAACTATTGACCAAGACACAGAAAAACTCAAAAGCCTATTTGATGATGCTGAAAACATTTTGAGACAGGAGAATGATGCCTCTAAGGCTATGATTTATTACTCTTTGGGAACTGCACATAGTGATTTAGCAAATCTAACTGGAGATCAAACGGAAATGGCATTCCAGAAAGTATTGTATTACTTTAGGAAAAGCATCAATCTAATTGAACAAGATGAATATAAAAAAGATATCTATCGCCCATGTGTACTTAAATTAAAAGAAATCCTTTATACTAACTATGCAAATGCACTAGATTACTGCGGTAGAAAAATCGCAGCTATTGAGCAATATAAAAAAGTGTTATCATTCAATAGCAATTTTGGAATGGCTCTTGGAAACTTGGGGCGAGTATACCAGCATTATGCTTTGCTTGAATATGATAATGGCCATCGTGATTTGTTTCATTATTTTGCATATCATTATCTAAATAAAGCAACTAAATGCAATGATCCAAACACTCATGACGATGCTAAGAAATGCTTTGAAGCAACAATGAACATCTATGATCCTGAGTATATAAAAAATGTACTTAATGTTAAGTTATCTTTCAATCAATATGAATACGACAATCCTGAAGAGTTGGCTTACAGAAAATGGTGTTTACAAAAAGGTTTGTTTTTAAACACCTTAAATGATTTACCTATAGCTGAACTTTGTTTTGCGGCAGACGTTATACAACTTCCAAATATGATAGTGGCTGTTGGTGCCAAACCTATATTTCATGGAATGTTTAGCCAAATAAAGCAAGAATATATCTATGCAAGATATATTTACTACAGTACTCTTAATTCTAATGCTGAACCCCATTTTGCAGATAAAGAAACTTACATAAAGGCACATACCGACTATGCTCAATATTCAATTAGGTTGGAGAAATTAAAAACATCATTTAAAACACTTTATGGTATGTTTGACAAAATTGCCTTTTTCCTTGAACATTATTTTGATTTGGGAATAAATGAGCGAGATATTAACTTCCGCTCGATATGGCAAGATTCAGTAGGATTTGGAAAAAAATATCATTACAAAAACTTCCTTAATCCCAAACAAAATTATGCTTTATCATCATTATATTGGATAAGCAAAGATTTTTTTGGAAAATTTGAGGATTCCCCAAATCCGGAGTTGAAGAGAATTAAAGAAATACGTAACGCTTTGGAACATAAATATGTAAAGATCACTGATTCTTTTTTTGATAAACTAACCGAGGAATATGGAGATGGCTTAGCTTTATACATATCCGAAAAAGAGCTGTATGATGCAACATTTATGTTGCTGAAAATTCTTCGTGAAGCAATAATAAATTTATCTTTATGTGTAAATATAGCTGAAAAACCAAAAAGAGAAGAATCAAAAGGCAAACTAATAATGCCTATTCGTCTTATGGATTATGAAGATGATTGGAAAATTTGATGAAAAACTAAATTTATATTATTTAATTAAATTCTTAAAGTTGCGACTTTCAAAAACCTCAAATCAATTTATTTGTCGATAATTTCTTGACATAAAAAGTCTCCTATGGTGGTTTCTTTAATTCTACCATAGGAGTTCGCTTTTTCTGTTGTCAATTTTTATGTAGTTGTTCATAAATATGATGAGGTCGATGTTATATATTAGCGTGTTTCAGGAACTTTATGACGATATGAAGTCCGAGCCATTAGGCTCGGATTTGTTATTATAAAGTAGTTTCGCGATATTCATAAAGCAGTTCGTTCACTTCAAAAGGTTATAAATCCCGTTTAAAATGCAGAAGCGGACAACTAAATCTTCTTTCAAGTTTGTTGACAAAGCATAACCCGCAAGACTCGACCAATAATCTGTTTCTGTCAAATTCAGTTTCAACCACAATCAAAATTTCATGGCTGTTTGTTTTGATGGTCGATAAAAACGGTTGCTGAATATTTTTGAAAATATATCTCTCGACAAGTCAACGCTCTTGTAAAGTGCCACTTCGTTTAGTTGTCGTTTTCTTATTTTCAAGCAAACAAAATCAGAAAATGTTTCGTTGCGTTTTGTGTTTTCCCATAACAAATAATTATTCATCCTTTACCATCCTTTGATATTTATTAAAATACAAAAAGCTGCAAACAGCAAAACCGCTAACAGCTCAAATATTACTTATAATATAAATATATCAATTTTGGTTCAAAACATTTAGTCGCCGGCAGAACATATTGTATTGTTCCTCGGATTTAAACCACTCCTTTTAACCTCGTGGATTTGGTTAAGTCCGACTGATTACTTTTTTTATAACTTTATATTTAAGATAACAGAAATACAATATAATTAACATTTTGCCCTCATTATTGCCCTCATACGATTTTGATGTGCTGGTAAAACAGCCTATCTATAAGGGCTTTGATAATTAAATATAAGCCTCAAGTCCTTCTGTCCCCGCCAAATGCGATAAATCCGAACTTCATTACCGTGATAGGTGATGTGTTCGAATTTGTTGTTTTTATTGAAACAACAGCACAGGAAGTCATTTGTCGATAAAAGTATAAATGTTATTCAACCTGTTGAATGTTAATTAACTTTGTGCTATAATGTCTCATGAGGATGCTTAGTAATTATATAACACAGTAATGTGTTATAGTGCCTTATGTTAAATAGGGTCAGTTATTTTGGGGCTCTTACAAGCAGTTGCTACGCCACGCTTGTAATCCTCATTACAAGCGCAGCGCATCAACTGCTTTGATGTAAGTGTTCTCTGAAATCATTCGGGGCAGGTGATAAACATTGGATTCGAGAATTTATTCAAAAAAGATGATTGAAAGCATGAAATCTCACTTGGGTAATGATACGAACAAGTTTATCACCTACCCCAAATTCGTTTTTTTATGTGGTGCAGCATACTCTGAAAATGAGTATGATAAAACTAACCGTGGAGTAATCGATAAGTATTTAAAATCAAAATCAGATGATATTTTTATTGTCCTGTCAGAAAGACTCTGGGAAGATAGTTTTGACTCTAATATAGATTTGCTTACTTTTGAGGAATTTTTAGCAGAAGTTAGTGATGCTATAATATTATTTGTTGAAAGTCCTGGCTCATTCTGCGAATTAGGTGCTTTTGCTTACGCCGAAAAATTATTTAGTGATAAATTAATAATCGTTATTGATGAAAAATACAAGGACGATAAATCGTTTATAATTACAGGTCCTACAGCTAAAGCTAAGAAAGATGGTGCAAAAGTGATTTATGCACCTTTGTCTGGAACAGGACTTCTTTCAAGTGCGGATATACGAAGAATTGTTGATGAAAAATCAACAGAATTTGCATCAAAAAGTTCTCCAAGTAACAAAAGACATCCTAATAAAGACGAGGCTTCTATATCTGTCAACACCTTTATTCTTGAATTGTTAGAATTAATAAAAATAGTTCAACCAATTTCTCGAAAAGATTTAATTGATATTTATAAAGAAGTCAAAGGTTTTTTAGCTTTTAAATTTATAAAAAAAGATGGCACGAATTTTCATAATGAAATAAAATATGACTATATAATTAAGTTGCTTGTAACGGTAGGTTTGATTAAACTTGACGACAACTTGATTTCTACAGAGCTACATCAAAAGTCTCAAGCATTAATGTTTGATTATCCTAAAAAGTCCGAAAATCAAGAAAGAAACAAACTGATATGTAGAAAATATAGATATAGAGGCAAGTAACATGGATATAATTGATAGAATAGCATTAGATCTTAAATTGGATAAATCGTATCTTGCTCGTATCGCATCTCATTCTGCTTTCTATTATAGAGATTTTAAAATAAAAAAACGTAATGGTGACGAAAGACGCCTTGCACAACCCAGTCCCGAATTAAAGACGTTACAGTATTGGGTGCTAAACAATGTGTTAAATAAAATCCCTGTATCAGAAGCTGCCTGTGCATATAAAAAAGGTGATTCAATAAAGAAGCACGCTCAATTACATAGCAAATCACGATTTATATTTCACACAGATATACGTGACTTTTTTCCTTCGATTCACTCGTCACACCTAAATGATATTTTGCGCACACATAAAAATGTATTTGATGATTTAGATCTTGATTTGGAATCTTCAATATTAGATATCAAAAGAATTTGTTTCAGAAAAGATGCTTTGTGTATTGGAGCTGTAAGTTCCCCAGCAATATCCAATATTATAATGAGTTCGTTTGATGGCGCACTTTTAGATTATTGTAAAGCAAAGAATTATATTTATTCGCGATATGCCGATGACATTTATATTTCGTCGAACACTTATATTGACAAAAGTATAGTTGACTTTTTGCGTTTGGAGTTAGAACGCAAAGAATTCAAGATTAATTATAGCAAAACAAAGTTTTATTCACCTAAATATCGAAGAAAGATTACAGGGGTTTTCTTGACAGAAAAATCTCAGATTTCCGTTGGTACAGAACGTCGTACAAAAATCAAAAAAATGATTTATGAAAAACTAATTCACAACAAGGGAAATCCGGATGAGATACTCGGTCATTTATCTTTTTTAAAAGACATAGAACCTAACACCTACAATAATCTTATAATCAAATATTCAAAATACTGTGATGAAGATATAATAACCGCATTAAGTAGAAAATAACAACAAGGGCAGAGAGTTTTCGCTCTCTACCCTTGTGTGCATTTTAAGCCGTTTTATCGGCGGTCTGTACCTTTAACGCGGCTTGCTCGGCCTTCCATTCCTCATGCTCCTTTCGCCCTTCGCTCTCAAAGAAGGCTTGAATTTGCGTAAGAAAGTGCCGTGTGAGGATTTCAAATTCTTGTTTTGGAATATTATATTTGTTTGCTGCCATAAGGCAAAAAAATGTTATAATAAACACATAAATCTTACGAGAAATTTTAGTTTTTAGAGGTGTAATATGGCACTTGAAAATATAGATAAAATGCCTAAAACAACTTTCAAGGCGGAAGAATTATAAAATTCATACCGAAAGGGTTTTACTATTATTTGTCACTATTTCTTGCAGTGGGGTGCATTATATTTGAGTTTTGAATACGATTCATTTTTCAAGAGCATCAAAAAAGCATCAATTTTCAACAAAAACTATAATGACAAAAACGAACAGCACTTTCATATCCTGAAAGTGCTGTTTTTATGCGGATTTTTGAGGGACTGTATTTTGACACGCGGCTTAACTGAAAGCGTGCTTTTCGCTCCAAAACCGCGTGCCGAGGGTTCAAGTCCTTCTGCCCCTGCCAAAACAAAAAGACACCTGCGGGTGTCTTTTTATTTTGTTGTTAAAGCAGAAGGACTTGAACCACGAAATTCAAAAGTGCTTGCACTTTTGACAGTAAACAGTCCGGTGGACTGTTTACGCATTGAGTTGATTATAAAGCCCCTGCCAAAAAAAGCACCGATTTTTCGGTGCTTTTTCCTTTATTTACGCTGTTTTACGGCGATTTTACTTGCTTTTCCCATATAGATAAAACTACGGCGCACGGTCTTTTCCGTACGCCGCAGAACAGGGGACGGTTCTTTGTAAAGTAAAGATGTTTTTGTTTGCCTTACAATTTAGAGCGCACCTGTTTTGATAAAATAAGAATTTTAAGCCAAAGTATCCTTAGGCCAGGATTTTCTTAGTGCCACATAGGAAATGACAAAGTTTGCAAGCCAGCCTGCCGGTACAGCAAGCCAGACAAAGGCAATACCAAAACGCGGTGCACAAATCAATGCTACGGACAAGCGAATGGCAAGGTTAACCATATTTGCAATTAAAAACGGGGGCATATTCCCAAGTCCGCGCAGAACACCGTCTGTTGCCATTTTGATACCCATAAATATGAAAAAGTAGCCGATCCATCGCATATAATCGCCGGAAACTTGATACGCGAAAGCCGTTCCGTCTTTGCCTAAGAAAAGCGAAGAAATTTGCGTGTGCATGGTTTCGATGATGATAAATGCAAATACGGCAAAGCATACATCTAACAGCAAAGCGGCACGGTAACCTTTTTTAATACGGTCAATTTTGCCCGCACCGAGATTTTGGGCAACAAAAGGGGACACAGCATTCCCGATAGATACAAATATCAGCGAAAAAACATTCTCCACTCTCATCGTTGCCGCATAGCCGGCGAGTGCTTGCGTACCGAATGGATTTACAACCGCTTGCACAATCATCATACCGATAGACACGGTGGATTGTTGAAGAACAGATGGAACGGCGATTTTTAGCATGGAACGCAGTTCGCTTTTGTCAAACCAATGAAAGGGACTTGCGTATTTTCGCATACGATAAAGGAATATCAAAAGAGATAGAACGGCAGAGATGCCCTGCGCAATGAGTGTGGCCAGAGCTGCGCCAAACACGCCCAGTTTAAGACCGCCCACCATCCAAAGGTCCATGATGATGTTCGAAACCGACGAAAATATTAAAAGCCATAACGGAATTTTTGATTCGCCGATGGATGTAAACATGGTAGACAGAATGTTATACATAAATAAAAACGGGAAGCCTGCAAAATAGATGCGCAAATACAGCACCGCATCTTCCATGATATCCGCAGGTGTTTGCAGTGTGTGCATCATCCAGTGCGCACTGCAAACACCGAAAATACCGAGAAATATGCTTAAAAGCAAAAAACTGATTAACGAAGTAGAAACGATCGTTTTCATCTTGCCGTAATTTTGGGCGCCAAAATTACGGCTGACCAGTACACCTGCCCCTACGCCTGCACCGAGTGCTATGCAAATAAAAACATTTGTCAGCGCGGCACAGGCACCGACGGCCGCAAGTGCAGAGGAGCCGACAAATTGACCGACGATGATTGAATCAGCCATATTGTACACTTGCTGAAAGAAGCTGCCTAAAATCATAGGCATTGCAAAAACAGTCAACGCTTTTAGGGGTGGGTCTGTTATTAAATATTCGTCCTTTTTCATTTTTATATTCTCCTGCAATTTACTTGCCTTAGAACAGGGTAGAACAAGTGACGGTTTCTTGTCACAGAACAGGTAAACACATTGTTTTCAGAAAAAAAGACTTTGCATTTCTGCAAAGTCAAATGGTGAAGACGAGTGGACTTGAACCACCGACCCCTTGCATGTCAAGCAAGTACTCTAACCAACTGAGCTACGCCTTCATTTCCTATCGGTGCAATTATTATAACCGTTTTGCCCGTGTTTGTAAAGAGTCTTTTTGTCTTTTTATCTTATCTTGCAACGGCATGCGCCTTGTGTTATACTGAAATCAGTGCAGGCGGATCTTGTCTGCATAGAAAACAGGAGAGAAGAAAATGAAAAAATATAAATTCAAAGCTGTAAATCGGATTTTACAGTTTTTGTTGCCGTTTCTTTGTGCGGCAGATAATTTCGCCATTGTTTTTCTGCTGTGTCGATTAGGCCTGGGTATATTGGGCCGCATTGGCCTGGCGGATTTCCTGTTACAGGATCCTGTTTTAGATTACATAACAAAAGCTGTTTTGATTTTGTCGGTTGTTTATTCGCTTTTGCCGCTGGTCATGCCTAAGGGCTGCTTTTTGTACGACGACCAAGTGGTGCTTGCCCGCTATACCATTACCGCTTTGAACTGGAAGAACAAGATCGCTGTACCGTACTATATGATCGAGAACGCCTATGTGCAGTACAGCAGTATCTATTGGACTAAGGATGTGTTTTCTGAATTGGTGCCCTATGGCGACTTTAACTATAATGTGGAGCTGCAACTGCGCGATGGCAAGAAATACATTTTCTCAGTCCAAGATGCAGAGGATTGTTGTGCGGAAATTATGGCAAAGGTGGAGCAGTATGCAAACAAGTGATAGAACAGGGAACCGTCCCTTGTTCTAACGGTCATTTGTGGGGGTATGATGAGAAAAAAAGCTAAATTCTTTCTCTTTTCAGAAGAATCAAAATGCAAAAAACTAATCAACAAGGGTATCGCCTTTATTTATATTGTATTGGGTATAAATGCGTACCTTCTTTTAACGCTAATTGTTTTACCGGCTTTGCGCATACCGGTAACAATGCCGGTAAAACTCGTTTTCGGTATTATTGTCGCTGCGTTTGTGATTGTTGCGACCTATCGCTATTATGAATTACCGAAAGGGGTTACGCTGTATAACGACTATATGCAGTTTGATGTTCACGGCGTTCCGGATTCTCGGCATAGAGAAAAATCAAATCCCAAGGTGCCGTATGCCTGTATTCAGAAAATTCAGATCTGCAAGGGTAAGCGACCGCCGAAATCTATATTCAATTCAAAAGACGATGGTTGGTTTGATATGGGCGGTTCCGGAGAGCGCTATATACGGATCACAGCAGAGATTTATGAGGAAGAAATATTCGTATTCTATGTGGACGATCCGGAGGCGTTTGTAGAGGCTCTGCGCGATTATATGATCAACGCCGGTGCAGGCAAAATTTGGGGTGTGTAAAAATTACATTTAACCAAAAGAAAGGAGCAGGTCGTGAGATCTGCTCTGGCTACGCTACCTGGTCATTCACAATAGAACAGTGGATGGTTCCTTGTTTTGTAATGCTGTGTAGCATGACGAATATTAACTATACAGAGCAGATCATAGGATCTGCTCTGTTTTTATGAAAAAAAGATGGGAGTACATAAAAAATGAGCCTTTTGCATTTGCAAAAGGCTCATGGTGCGGATGACGGGACTTGGCAACACATTGTTACAATAGAATTCTGTGTGTTTAAGCCAAATATAACCCGCTATTTTTGTTTATTGATAAACACTGGTGCAATTTTGGTGCAATAGATGGGCTTTTAATTATGCGCAGAAGTTGTCTGCCAAGTGAGTTGTTATGTTAAGGAACTCATCTTTGTTAAAGTCCATGACTTTTTGCATCTGTTTATCTTGGTGCTTCTGAAAGACGTTGATATATGTGTTGATTGTGGTTGACACATCTTTGTGTCCAAGCCAAGTCCTTAGCGTTTCTGGGCCAACACCGGCTTCAATGCAACGTGTTGCAAATGTGTGTCTTAAAACATGTGATCCACCTTCGTTTTGTATGCCTGCACGCTGACAAATCAATTGAAAGACGGTGTTAACAGATGTACTGCGACAAAAGCAATCATATTGTGTATTGTAAAACAATAGATTATATTGATTTTTGGAGCGTACAGATATGGCGTATCGTAAAAGTGGCGCAAGTGACACTTGGTCTATTGGAACACTGCGCATGCCGTTTTTTGTTTTGGTGCGTGTACCAAGTTCAACACCATAATCTAGTCCTCTTGTAATAGTACCGTTGACATGAATCACATTTTGCTCGAAGTCAATATCGTTAACAGCAAGAGCACATACCTCACCAATACGCAGACCAGAGTATAACGAAATGATAAGAGCAAGTCGTAAATCATAATCTTTTCGATGGGGTTTATATTGCTTTAATGCGTTTAAAAATTGCTTTTCTTCTTGCACTGTAAAAGCACGGACAATGCGATCTGGTTTGTCAGATATTGGCTTTCTTACAAATGTGCTTTTCATAAGATTACGTGTAAGAATTTGCTTATCAATGGCTATATTGTAAGCTTTGGAGATAGAACTGAAGCATTTGCCAATGACACTATTAGAGTATTGCACTTTTAGCTGAAGAAAGTACTGATTGATTTGCTCGACTGTAACAGATGTAATTGGCTGATGCCACAATTGGCTTTTTTCAAGGACGTGAATCGTATCCATTCGCCTTGTGAACGCAGCCTTTCCAATAGCATTGAGCTGAAAATCTCGATGAGCGGCCTCGGTTAATAAATCGAGAACACTGCAGCTGCTTGTGCTGGTTATATTTCCGAGAGAGATTTCCCTGAGAAAAGTGTTTTTCCTTTCTCTTACGATGGATTTAGTTTTACCAGTAAAACTTTTTCGTTTCAGCTTTCCGTCAGGTGTGTAGTAACTTACTTGGCACCTGTATACCTTGCTTGACTCGTCGAAGTATAATGTACCTTCTCCGTTTTCCCGTTTAGTTTTTCCTCGTCCCATAGTGGTCCTTTCCGGATATCGCTTTTTGATTGTCAAGGTTCAGTGCCAATACTTTTGTTCCGATTTAGCTCTTCGAGTGCTAAAAAAATCAATAAATCGAAATTTGAGTATCAGCTTTTTTCTTCCGATATCTGTACTCGGAAAGGCTGGGTTATTAAATAAATTTTCAACTGTACGCTTGCTCCAGCCTGTCATTTTTTGAATGTCTTCGATAGAATAAAACAATGAATTATCTGAGTCGATGTCATTCATATTTTTTTTGAATTTGTCTATTTCTGCGTTCATGGTTTGTACCAATGTATAAGATTCAAACAAATTCTCAAAGTCTTGATGTTGCATGCGATAGCCTCCTTAATATGGGTTGATGTTGTGATTACATTGCAATCATAACACAAACAAAAAAGGCTCTCGTTGTGACGGAAGTGTTATATATCTGTCTGACATTCATCCACACAATAACAAACAGCAAAGCATTTGTCAAATCAAAGATTGTATAATTTAAAAAATATTCACATGAGGGTGGTCGTTAACTGATAATCATTTGCAAATTGAGACTTTGCTGGGAACGGGGCAGTGTCGTTTGGCGTTTATAAAAATTATGGTATAATTACATTATAAGTTAATTTAAGAACAATTATCTTTTGCGGTGACTGTTCTTTTTTTGTACTTAATTTTTAAAAATATCAAATTTTGAAAGGAAAAAAAGATATGATTGACTTTGAAGTAAGAGAAAAGGATGTAGTGGTGAAAACAGAAGGCGAGCGCTTTTATATACCGAAGGACATTCTTGAAACAATCTACGAGGATGCTCAAAAGGAATGGTACTATAAGCAGGATGTTGTTGATTATCTAAAAGAGCATTACAACTACGCACTGCTGGCAGAAAGAGAGCCTGAGATTATCAATGAGCTTGTTGATCTTTATGCAGGCTTGAGAACAATTAACGAAGGTTGTTTCAACTGGGCAGAATGCTTAGAACAGGCTTTCGAGGAGTTCAAAGACCCATATACACTGGAACAGTATTCGCTGGAAGCGCCTAAGTTTGTTGCATTCAATATCACTTGGGATACAAGCTGCGACCGTCCAGATCTGCTTCCAAAAGCGGTTTTGATTCCGGCAGCCTTTACAGACGAGAATGAGATCACAGATTATCTCTGTAAGGTCTATGGCGTTTGTGGTTGTGAATTTGATCTGAAGGAGCTTGGATAATGCAAAAGATTATGATTTCGATTCATCCAGAATGGTGCGAGAAAATTGCACCTCGGTTAAAGACCGTTGAGATGCGCAAAAACGAGCCGCAATGCAAATTGCCATTTAAGTGCTATATTTACGAAACAAGGGGCGGTGCAAAGAAATACTACGATGTATTGCATGAAAACACGGTCGGTAAAGTAATTGGCGAATTTGTGTGCGATAGAATTGATACTTATGTGTCAGAGCTTGCAGAGCAGTCGGATGGACAAATTCGTTTTGATCACTATACAGATGCAAAAGGCATTCACGATGTTGGAACGGTGATTTGCTCAAGCGCAGCCGGTCCGATGACTGAGACTTTTTGTGCAACGGATCTCTATAAGAATTCGTTGGTGCCGTATAATGCCCTTGTAAAGTACATCGGCACAGGAACGCATGTTTTCTATGGCTGGCATATTTCTGATCTTGTGATCTATGATGAGCCTAAAGAATTGAGCGCGTTTTCTGTTGAAGACGTAACCGCAATTAATGGGTGCCAGTTTCGTGAGCGTGTGCATTCAAATCCGCTATACACAAATGGGGCAATGCTTTTAGGGTCTTATATCTGCACTAAAAATGCAGAATTGGACTGGTGTTCAAAGTGTTTGGTTAAGACGCTTCAGAGAGCGCCACAGTCCTGGTGTTATGTGAAAGGAGAAGCAAATGCCTAATTGGGTACAAAATAATTTAACTATTAAAGGAGATAACGAAATCGTGGCAGCTTGCCTTGAATGGTGTTGCTGTAACTGGGGTACTAAATGGAATGTTCAGAAGTAGGAATTTTTAATACTGGCGATGAGGCTGTTTTTTATTTTCAAACAACTCGGGATTACGCATCTCCTTGTGTTAAAAGATTGTCTAAGAAATTCCCGAATTTGTTGTTTACTATTTCTTATGCAGATAAAGTCATTGGCATCAACTGCGGGGAGTATACGCTTATTAATGGCGTTGAGCAACCGGGCGGTTTTCATTATGATTATCCAGAATTGAAAGATAATCCAATACTTGAAGAAAAAGCAATTAGGCTTGCTTGTGACGTTTGGGGCTATGATCCCACAGAATATCTCGAATAAGAAAATTACGAGGAGAAAAAATTATGAATAAAAGAAAGCTAAATAAAGTATTCGCTGAAATTAAAGAAAAGGCAAATATGGATTACGCAATTACAAATCCTGATGAATACGGCGATTGTAATGCTTGCGTAAACTCTAAACTTACATTTAAATTTGGAATGGATTCCAAAGGTATATATGCAAAACATTGGCTGAAAGGAGCGAATGCTGGCGGCCCGTGGAAGGACATTAACGATGTATATATCGGACATGATATTACGGCAGAACAGGCGGAAATAATGATTAAAGTTTTGAAGGAAAACGGATATAGCGTTAAGCCTGAGGAATATGATCCTACCATAAGTTTTCTTATTAAGGAGGATTAATAATATTTTAAAAACTTGCAAAGATAAGCTTTTTATGTTGATTTATGGAGGAAATAATATGTCAATTAAAAATTTATCATCACAAGAATACGATATTCTCAATAAGATTGCTGACAAAACTGAGTTGGCTTCAGGGGCTGTAGATATTTGTGACTACCTTACACCTGAAGAAATAGACGTTTTTATCAATCTTTTGAGTAAAACTAATTAAATTAAAGGGAGATTTTATTATGAACGAACTCTATAATTGTATTCCATTGGATAGTGAAGCTGCAAAAAGAATAACTTATTTTGCTCAACTCTGCAAAAAAATAAAAGATAAGGGGTATACTACGTCTCAAATAGAACATGATGTTCAATATATCAGTAGTCAAATTAAATTGGCTGCCCAAAAAGGCATGTGTTCTCTTGCTATATCTGAAGAGTTCTGTCATTGTAAACCCGAGGATTTGGGTGAAATCTTTTCTTTATATGATTTCAAGTATGATTTTGATTCTATTAGAAAATTGCTTATGTTTGAGTGGTAATTTAAACAAAAAGAGCCAGTATTTACTGGCTCTTTTTTCATATGCAAAAATGTGTTATAATTAGGAAGTAGTTAATAATATCGCCTAATAGTAGATCTCCCACGATCAGGGAAGTTTTGAGGTTGGGTGGTTTAGAAGCGGTTATCTTCGGATGACCGCAATTTTTTTTACACAAAAAAACATTATATGCTCATTGTACGAGCAAACGAAAGGAGAAAAAATGCCAAACTGGGTACAAAATAGACTTACAATTTATGGCCAAGAAACAGAAGTAGAAAAGTGTCTCTTGTTTTGTAAGTCAGAAGACAGCGATTTTGACTTCAACAAGATCGTTCCGATGCCAGAAACTTTGGACATCACAGTGTCTCGTGATTCGGTTCAGGCCGCCGCATATGTATATTCCTTGCTTTCAGAAAAAAAGCAGAAAGAAATATCCGGTGTGCTAAAAACGACAACGACAATGGAAGCAGGGTGTTTTCCACGTGTTGAAAAGACTTGGTTTGAAGCAATAAATGATTGTCTTAAGGACATAGACGTTTGGAACCAAAAAATCAATTCATGGAAGCCAGGCGCGTCGGACATCGAGTGTGGCGCTGAAACGTTCGAAGAATATGGGAGAATTGTTCTCAACAATATTCTGAACTATGGCCACACAGGATGGTATACTTGGAGATGCGATCACTGGGGAACAAAATGGACAGCTGACAACATTGTTGTAGACCGTAGTGGTCAAACTGGGCATGGACAAGAACCGCAAGCTACTGTTTATTGTCAGACTGCTTGGGACTGCCCGGCGCTGATTGTGTATGCTTTATCTGAAAAATATCCAGAGCTGACCTTTATGTTGGCTTACGCAGATGAAGACATTGGCAGCAACTGTGGCTTTTTTAGCCTTAAGCGTGGTGTTGCCCTGCACGGTGATGTACGCTATGACTATTCAGATTGGAAAGATAATCCTGAACTTAAGCGAGAAGCAATAACATTTGCGTGCGATGTTTGGGGATACGATCCGGAAGAGTATCTTGAAGACGAGTAAGACTACGAGGAATTTTGTAACTGTGTAAATCCATAAGGTTCTGAAACCTCAAATTTACACAGCAAGGAGAAAAAATATGGAAAGCAATAATTATCATTATTGGACTGATGCAAGTAATCGTGCTCAAAAGGCAGAACGATGGGTGGAAAAGATGGAAAAAGAACATCCGTCTGAAATTGCACATTCCGTAAGGTACAGTTTGATTTACAACAAAGAGGATGTAAATTATCCTTGCTTGGAGGCAAATTACCCTTGTTTAAAGAGGTATCATGATACTATCATTGGATTGGAATCACTTGATTCTGTATCTGCGGTACTAAAATATGCGGGCCTAAGTTCTAAAACCGCTGTTTTGAATTTTGCTTCGTATAAAGAGCCAGGAGGAATGTTCTTACAGGGAAGCAAAGCTCAAGAAGAATGCTTGTGCCATGAATCGACGTTGTATAACGTCTTGAGAAAATTTGATAGCACTTATTATACCAGAAACAGAAAAGCACTTAACAGGGCTTTATATCAAAATGTTGCATTATATTCACCGGATGTTTATTTTGAAAGAGAAGAAAGTATTGTAAGATGTGATGTTATCACTTGTGCTGCTCCTAATTTTGCAACAGCATCCAACCTTTATAATGTTTCCAGAGAAGAAAACACATCTGCGCTTGAATCAAGGATCGAGTTTATACTTTATGTAGCTGCGGCGCAGCAAGTAGACACACTTATTCTTGGTGCGTTTGGATCTGGTGCTTTTGGTCAAGACGCCACAGAAGTTGCGGAGATTACAATGAAACTCTTAAAACGTTATAATGGCGTTTTTAAGAAAGTTGTATTTGCTGTGATTGATGAAAAAAGTGCAAATTACAAGGCGTTTAACGATGTAATTGGTCCAATTCAGTCTGTCAAAGAGTTGTAAGGCTTCAAAAGCTTCCATGAAAGGAAATAAAAAATGATTCTAAGAGGATATTCAAAATGTGATTGTGGGGCAATCACCATTTATACTGATGAAATGTCGTATTCTTGTTATCAGAAGAACCTAAAGAAGTTTTTCCCTAATATTGATTTGAGAAAATTAGTACGATATCCGCAAAGTTTTTGTTGTGACCATTGTGTAAATCGCTATGGTTTAGATTTATGCGGATGTGGAAGTGGAAATCCATTTGGAAAATGTGATGAATATCTACCGGAGTGCAGCATTCCAATGCAATCGGTAGGGGAGTATGATCACGTTACCGCTCCTGATGCTTGGGCTTTCAGTGTTCAAAGGTAAAGGAGTAAAAATATGACTTTAAAGCAAATTATCGAAACAGAAAATTCAGTTTCGGAAATGATTGATGCGTTGAAGAAAAGAATTGTAGCTGAAATTGAAGAAACACCTATTGAGGGTGTTCAAAAGATCAATTCTACAATTTCAATAGTAAGTTTTTCTACATTGGGCAAAGGGACCGTCCTTACACCTGAATATTATATTTCGAGTGCTCAAGCTCGTTATGTTGGTGATAGCCTTAAGAGCGTATCTACAGCTACTTCTTTTGTTAAGAAGTTGCAAGAAATGGTCGATAAGAGAAATGTAAGAATAAAAGGAACTACATATCCTCTTAATAACCAAACTGTTGAAATTTTAAGAAAATATATTAAATAAGGAGATCAGTTTATGAAAAAGAATGGTGTGATTATAGGTAGACCTATAACAGCAATCATCAGATTCATTGAACTCAATGTTGATGGATGCGGCACCAATGCCGAAGTCCTTATAGAAGCTACTGGACCCAGCATTGATAGAAACGCTATTGAACAGCAGATCCAGCGTCTGAAAGCTGAATCCGAATATCCTGATACAGATTCCCTTGTTGCAGAAACATGCGACTGGCTTAAGACACAGGGTATTTCATGCAGACAGCTTGACTATTACGAAATCGAATTCTAACATATGGAAAAAAATTATTATCAATAAAGGAGAAAAAATATGTATACAGGACATTGCTATGGATATGGCTTGGATGACGAGCAGCTTCGTATGATTCCGAAAGTGAACTTGGTAGCATTTTTGCTCAAAAATTTCGATATGTTAAAGGAGCATATGGAGTGTGATTTGAGAGATTGTAATTTCGATAAATTGACATCTGATGAGATTCTGGAACGCTTTTCATCATATGTTGGTGACTATGGTAGCGGTATTGGTAGCGGTATCTTAGGTGCAATGCGTGATATAATGCAAGCAAAAATGAAAATCACTCTTCATTATGCTGATTGTGAAGATGGACAGGCAATCTATATGCCGCAAATGATGCCGTGGGATATGAACGAGAACGATTTGAAGATCCGTTCAGAAGAGGACTTGCAGACATTATTTCAGCCGTTTCTGGACGAGTTGGGCATTTCTGATGAAGCTGTTGGTGATATCGACATCGAATGGTGGGGATAAACTCGATTAAGTCAAAATAAGCCATCTCATATGAGATGAGTGGCGATTTAAACAAAAGAGCCAGCCTTGTGCTGGTTCTTTTTTATTTTTTTTGTACTTATGCTATAATTAAAGTATAAGTCTTTAAATAATAACTAATTCTTTTTTTGAATTGGTCGTTTTTTAACGCAAAAATATAAATTAAAAGTATTAAAGGAGAAAAATTATGAGATTTATTTTATGTTACATTCTTGAAAAAAAACAGGTTTGGGAAGAAATTATTGGAGAAGATGCAATGAATATTAGAGTATCCGAAATCTGCGAAGAGACAGATTTAACAGATGATGACATTATGGTTTTCGATGAAGATCAGCAGTGGTAGTAAAGGAGAATAATTATGAATGAATTCCAGACAATCAATGTCAATTTATCAAATCTTTCAGAAGAAGAAAGAAAACAACTTTTAGAGTTGGCTAAAAGGAGCAATACCCCAGCTAAAAAGCGTTGGAGAGGAGAAAGGAATAACCACTATTATTTTATTTCAGGCGCTGGTGGAATAGGAAAAGGCAGGGAAGATAAAGTCGCCTATGACAGTAATCGTTATCAACTTGGCAATTATTTTAGAACTGAAGAAGAGGCAGAGTTTGAATTAAACAAAAGACTTGTTTATCAAGAACTCAAGGATTATGCTTTTGAACACAATGAAGGTGAGATTGATTGGGAAAATCATGAACAGGAAAAATGGGTTCTCTCCTACGACAGTCAGATTAAATTTCTCGGATGTTATCTTAGGCTTGTTCTATCTGACATAGGACAGATATACTTTTCTTCTCGCAAAATTGCACAAGAAGCAGTCGAAGCTGTTGGCAAGGATAGAATAGAGAAATACTTGTTTAACATTAATTGAATTTATTTTGTGCCTGTTTTTGTACCTATGTAAATTCATAAGGGTCTAAACCATCAAATTTACACAGCAGTAGGGTGTTTTGTGCACCTGAAGAGTCGAAATAAGCCATCTCATACGAGATGAGTGGTAATTTAAACAAAAAGAGCCAGCCTTGTGCTGGTTCTTTTTTTATATGCAAAAATGTGTTATAATTAGAACAAAGTTAATAATATCACCTAATAGTAGATCTCCCACGATCAGGGAAGTTTCGAGGTCAGGTGGTTTAGAAGCGGTTATCCTAAGATAACCGCAATTTTATTACACAAAAAACATTATATACTCATTTTGTGAGCAAACGAAAGGAGAAAATATGACACAACCTATTACATACACTGCATACAGAATTGCATTGATGATTATTGAAAGTGAAGATTTTGAATTAAAAATTGACAAGGATAAAGACGGCGATAAAGTCTTTAAGCTTGTTGATGATAATTCGGCAAACTGGGGCGATATTGAGTCTGATGAGTTTTATAATTTGGCAACAGTGATTGACAGATTAGAAGCTTATCACGATGATTATTACTTCAAGGAATTTGAAGAAAAGCGTAATCCTGATATTTTGAGTGGAAAAGTACCACCGAATCTTTCGGATGGTAAGCCATTTGAAAAATACAGTGACCTTGCTGCTATTTGCTGGTTTATCACAAATTCAGCAGATATTCTTAGTAAAATTACACCTGATGTCGTTGAAGCATTCGAGTATGAATCAACTTTGAATTTCAAAGATAAATATGACAAAGATGCTGACGAAGAGTGTTTACATTACTATATCAGAAAAATGCTTTTTAATCTTTTATTTGAAACGCTTTCAGCATACAGAGTGATTGAGTGTGATGAGGTTATTTATTGTACTAATTATGGTGATGCAGACCTTTGGAATTCTGACAAAGAGTTTTATAATTCAATTCATGAATACCGAAGACTAATTAGTAGTTTGGATTTTCATATCTGGTTAAAGAAAAACAATATTTATGAGTCCTTCTCGAATGATGATGAGGGTTTTGCTTATTCAGAAATGCTTAGAAGGGAAGAAAGACAAATTATTGACGACCTTGAAGATTTAGGCAAAGAAGGTCATTACTTTGACGAATATGCTTTTGCATATCTTGGTCTTTTAGACGAGTATGACAAAGCATAACAAAAAGAAAAATCCATTGCTTGTTCTTAAAAGGAGAGTTTATTATGAACGAATTTTATAATTGTATTCCATTGGATAGTGAAACTGTTAGAAGAATGACTTGTTTGTATCGTCTCTACAAAAGAATAAGAGATAAGGGATATACTACATCTCAAATAGAACATGATGTTCATTTTATCAATCGACACATTCAACAAGTTATAATAGCTGCCCAAGAGGGAGAAACAAATACATTTGGTAAGTGCTTTTTTGTCGTACAAGAAGAAAACCTTCATTGTGAACTTGAAGATCTGTATGCGATTTTCTCTCTGTATGGGTTCAAGTGTGAATTTGATTCTGTCAAAAATTCACTCAGAATTGAGTGGGAGTCAAAATATTAATTTTAAGGACTGCGCTTAGCGTGGTCCTTTTTTCTTTTAAAAATTCTTTTTTGTTATAATTAAAATATACATGAAAAACATTAAAAGAAAGGTGGTTTAATATTGAAATATCAGTATGTTATGTCGGGAATATTTTCCGGCACAGACGGTGAAGAGTATGAAATTAATATTCCTTTCCCTTATGTGCGTAATACTGAAGTACAGGCTATGTGTGATGGGCACTCGGCATACAGGTTTATATTATTTGACGAAGATACTGGCCCAGAACTTTGTATTTTTGAGGGTGAAGATTTTAGAGCCGTTAACGAAGGCGACCAGAAATATTTAAAAATTTGGGTGAAAGGGAATTGCTTAAAGAGCTATAATTTCGATGAGTTTCAAAAAATAGGTGGAACTATTCGTATGCTCAAACCGGAACTTAAAGCTGTGGCTTATATAAACGGTAATACAGATTATATAAGTACAGATAAAACATTTAAAGATGCTTGCCCTAATATGCAAAAAATGAAACCCTACTATATAGACAATTGCGCTTATGATATAAAAGAAATTAAAGAGGTGAGATAAATGGCTGTAGAATACAAACTTTATAATTTAGAAGAAATTGCGTTGGTAGAACAATTGACCAAAGAAAAAGAAAAATTAAAAAACTCTTTTTCAAAGTCTGTCGAAAATATAATTTCAAAAAATTGTGACAATCAAGAACTGAAAGAAAACTGTAAAAAGCTTATTTCATCAACCAAAGTTTCCATTGAAAAAGCATTGGGCAAAACTGCCGAGGGGCAATCAATTTGTACGGTAACTTCTACAAAAACATATTGGGAACTCGAAAAAGAACAACTCAAAGAGTTTTTAGAAACAGGAAATTATGTTGTAATTGGTGATGATGGCAATAAGTATAAGACTTATTCTGCTTTTAAAAAGATTTTAAAATTATAAAAAATCAGAATGTTCAAAGGATGCGACTTTATGAGAAATTCATTTAGATGGGTAGAAGAACCGGAAAAAATTGGTGAAAGGTTCTTTACTTTTGACGGAATAACAATTTTTAATCTATTTAGGGATTATCCATATAAATTAACGCCTGAGCAAAAAGAAATATTTGATGAAAAGAATCCTTATTGGGCAGATTTCTTTAAAGAAAAAAATAGGTAAATTCGCACACAACTTTAACTGTGCGCTGCAATCAATAATTTGGAGCCCGTCATTGGCGCCCTTAAGTTCCAAAACCATAAAATTCACACAGCAGTAGGGTGTTTTGTACACCTGAAGAGTCGAAATAAGCCATCTCATATGAGATGAGTGGTAATTTAAACAAAAGAGCCAGCCTTGTGCTGGTTCTTTTTTTGTATTTTTCTTGATTTGCAGTATTAAGAAGTAGCGAAATATTAAATGTATAGGAGAAAAACATGAAAATTGATAAAATTATGGCAGAACTTTATTCTGTTGGGTATTATCCGACTGAAAATATTGCTTATACAGTTAATGCTGCCATTTCTTGTAATAAGCAATTGCTTATTGAAGCCGTTTTTTTATGCTGGCTCTTTCTTTATATAAAAAAATAGCCCAGAATCATAATTCTGGGCTAGAAAAAGGCAGAGTCGTTGTCTTCTAATAGCAACACAAACACAACAATAGTAAGCGCAATAAACAAAACGGGTCTCGTTTCATAAATATGACTTAGGATAATTGCAATGATTTGTTCTGCAAACAAAGATAATACAAGGCCTTTTTGCAGAGTGAAATCATTCATCTAAGCCTCCAAAGTCATAACAAAGAAAACTTCATGGTTAACGGCCCGCACGAATGATGAATGATCTCACTACACAAAGTATAGCTAAATCACGATCTATGTGTCAAGAGAAAATGTAAAAATTATGATTTTTAGGGGCTTTTCTTTTTCCAGAGAAATTGTGTTATAATTATTCTGTCAGGGCAAAAAAAGAAGGGCGCAATAGCTCGCCCAAAGAATCTTAATTCTTTTTCTTTCTGCTGTGTAGAATCACGTATATTTCGACAGCGAGAGATACGCAGTCTACTATTAGCTTAATCGATTCATAATGTTCATCGACCAAGTTAATTATCTCCTTAATTAAATATGCTACTGCTACTAAGAAGCACAGCATTAAGCAATATCACCTCCCTTCTGAAGTGCGAACTTTGTTCGCTTGCGAGATAAACAAAGTCACTTCATGGGCGGTAACGCGTCCATTGTACTGCATCATTGCAGTGGATGTCAAGCCTTGGTGGTTTCTCTTGACCTTGCAAGAAATTTAGATGGCTCCGGTATTTCATATCGGGGCTTTTTCTTTTATCTTCGAGTATATCTTGTTTTGTCTCTGCAATACTAAAACGGAACAAATATAGTATGACAGGAGCGTATATTGTGACACTAAAAGAGATTGTACAAAGAGGTTTTGACCCGGACAGGACGGATGTGTTTTTCATGGTTATGAAAAAAGAGCAGCCGGTTCCGTATTGCTACTGTTGCGGTATGCTGGAACTCTACAAATATTGGAGAAAAGACAACCATTCTGTCTGTCCACCGGACGATGCTATGTTATTGCAAGTTGTGTTGTATTCACATGGCAGCATTGCTTTGCCACGCGTATATGATAGATTTCAGACAGGAAAAACAATCGACTACGCTGACGCAACTCCGGTTTCTGAAATCGGAAATGACCCGAAGATCACGTTCTATGACTTAATGCGTGAAATCGAACAAATCGTTTATCCGTTTGAGGCGTAGGGCGCATCTTTTGCTGTTCTTTAGAATTGTGATATAATTATCGTATAAGTCATTAATAAAGCAGTTATCTCTCTGGAGATGGCTGCTTTTGTTTTGGTTAAAAATAAATATCAAAAAATTCAAAAAAGGAGATTTAATATGGAGAAAAAGGACTTTTCAAAAATGGAGGCTGTCGTAAAGCACTACGTAAAGGCTTATAGAGAAGACTTTGCTATCGACAAGGACATTTTGAGTCAACCGACAGAAGACCGCTATTTATGGCTTGTACGGCGCTGTGGAACGCATTTGATTCCTATGTCTGCTGTTCCAGACAGTGATGTAGTGAAACACTATCTGGAAGCACGTAGAGACAACCCGGAAAGAGCGAATGAGATTGCAAGATTTTATGAAGTCGATGCGAAAACATTGAGTTTCAAGGCTATTCGTAATGTGGACAAATACTATAAGCAGGTTTGTATGCAAGCTTGCAAGTAAGAAAGGAGAAAAAATATGGAAAAATATTATATTGAAAACAACAAAATAATTGATAGCAATAAATTATTTAATATCCAAAATGAATTTCAAATTGTTGAACATGTTCCTTACGGACGTTATCTTATTTGGAATATTAATTTTGTTGAAGGATATTTACCTTTAGCAGAATTGCTCCCAAATAACGATGGTTTAAGACCAATTAATCCACATACATTAAAGGCAATTAAAATTGATGATTCAAAAAAGATATTAAAACTTGTTGCTCAAGGAATTAATACTCTTACTAAAATGGAAAAGTATTATGAAGAATTTATAAATTCTCAAATCGCTCAAAAAGCAGAGAGAGCAAATCTTTGCAAGGAATGTATTCCAATTATGAAAAACATCCCGGGCGTTGAAAATTTGTATGGAGGTTAATATGGAAAAATTTTTAGACTTAGTTCAAAAAATGGTCATAAATTGATACATTTTAACCCAAACGCTGGAATAATACCGGCTGAAGCTAATCACAAATATATGTCAGTATTCGACTACAGCATTAAGTACGGTAGAACATATGATAATTCTAAATACCATAACAACAATGTAGTTGATGTTACTTAAAACAAAATTAAGGAGATTCTTTATTATGAAAACTAAGACTTTAAATGTTACTTGTAGTTGCATGGCTACATATAGTAGTTCTATCGAAGTACCGGCTGATATGTCTCTGGAAGATGCGATTGAGTATGCAAAAGAACATATTGATAGAATCAATGTAGCTGAATTGGAATATGTATACGATTTTGACTCAATCAATGAAGAAAGTTGCTCGTTTGATGAAGATGAGGTTCTTGACTATAAGGATAAAGAAATCAAACCTATTGTTACCGTTGATGAGCTGATTGATGCAATTGAGAGTAACGATGATTTGGAATGGTATGTATCTAAATATGCAGACTATTCAAATTTAAAAGAAAGCTATCTTCAATTTGAGGGAAGTTCACCTGCAGGTGAAGACATAAGTTTTTCTATTGATTTTGATGCAAGCAAATTACCGTGTGAACAAATTCAAAAAATCATTGATGACCTTGGTTCATATTATGAATGCTTTGATACAGAAGAACATGTTGCAATGCTTCTTGAAGCAAAAAATAACGGTCTTTCAGGTGTTCCCGATGTAGAATCACTTGTTAAAGATGCAAAAGAAATTGATGATATGATTAGGCAATTATCTAAATTTGATAATAAATTACCTAAACAAGATGTTATCTTTAAAGCGGTTAACATTGATTATGACATTGACGAAGATGATGAATGTGACTTGCCTGATAAAGTTGAGATTGAACCAATTAAATTTGATTATGCTGAACAATATTGTGAAAACAATTATGAAGGTATAGTTGATTTTGTTTCAAGCAAAACAGGCTGGTGTGTAAAATCTTGCAGAGTAACTCAAGTAATCAATGGTAATACGACAACGGAGGTATAATATTGTTATTGGAAAGAGAAATAAACAAAGTATATTAAATTAAAGGAGAAAATATGAAAGAATCAAAATTGTCAGTTCTGTTGGTAGAACCCGGTAAATGTCCGAAAATCGTTAAAATTGAAGATGCTCTCAAAGCAATGCAGTGCATTGTAGGTGGCGACATTGAAGTGTATCGGCCATTTGATGATGATGTTGCCATTGTTTGCAACGAAGAGGGTAAGGTTAAAGGGTTCCCACTGAATAGAGCCATTTATTCCGATAGAGGAGAACTTGTAGACATTGTTGCGGGCGCATTCTTTGTGTGCTATGCACCTATTGACAGCGAGAAATTTCTAAGTCTGCCTAAAGAGTTGGCTGAAAAGTACGAAGAATATTTCAAAGAACCGGAATCATTCAATACCGAAGCGGGTGGCGTGATGGTTATTCGAGACACGTTAGGGTATCCGACCTATGAGTGCTTCGATGGTGTCGGAAAGTATTATATTGTTCAAGTGCTTTCAAAAGAAGTTAGCCGCTATCCGATGGAGACGCGTGTAATTGCTAAAATCGCAGGAGATCCGACCAAACAAGCGACTGTTAAAGATGTTGCAGGTCGTGAGTGGCCGAAAGAGCAAATTAGTGCGATTTGGCCTATCGAGGATGTGTACGCACCGGCTACATTGGACGAGGTGTACGAAATCTTGTGTGCAATGAATCTTGGTGGCTGCTTAACGACTGAAGAAACCATTCGTAATTATGTCATCGATATGGTCAAAGCTGAATGCATTGTTGCTCCGTTATTGGAGTCGATAGAAAACGAAAACGCTGAATATTTCTACAAAGACTTCAACGAGTTGTCCAATATTCCGGCCATGCCTTTGTATTCGGCTATCGACGTGATCAAAGCGGTTATTTAAGAGAGGAGAAAAAATGGCAAATATTTGTTCTGTTACTATGTATTTTTACGGTGAGAAAAGTGCAGTGGAAGATCTGCACGCAAAATGTCAGCGTTGGATGGATACGGGAAGAAAGGCTACAAAGCTACTTTCTGCGCTCAATATCAACAAAGAAGGCTTAGACTTGCGCTGTGAGGTTTGTGATGTCGGAGAGCTTTTCGTCGGACCTACCGGCGATCAGACATTTGTTCTGGATGTAGACTGTGCCTGGGATGCGATGCCTGCATTCGATATTTTTGACCGTATTATTTTGAGAGATTATGTCGATCAAAATGGTGAATCAAAAATCAAGTACGACTGGATTGCTGAAGAACCTGGATGTCAATTTTTTCAAAAATATGACGAAGGCGGAAACTGTCCGGAAAAATACCATCTGGTTGTTTTAGAGGATGACTATTTTCCTGAAAGTGACGGGGAGTTACTTGACATTATGGAGAAACTGTTCAAACGACAATTCACCGGAACTGAAGAGATCAGACAGTTTATCGCTGTATATGCTGACGAGCACCCGGATGAGTACATTTCACTTAACGAATTTGTTGAGTATTAATCTTTGATTGAAGCCACCTTTGGGTGGCTTCTTTTTTGCTATTCTACACAATTTGCCTAATAAACCAAAAAGTGTTATAATTATTTCAGATGTGGTGATCTGATTCTTCGTTAGGAAGAAATAAGTGATTTCTACAAAACTTAATATAAACAACCACACAGTGCACGGGTGTGGATGACGGCTCATTACCTCCAGGCCGTAATGTTTATTGCGAAAAGGGAAGCGCAGCTTTGTTCCGATTTAGGGAACACAAACCATAGTCGCGAATTATGGTTGGAACATCGTAAGGTGTTCATCTAAGAAGCTGCGTGTGCCAGCTGTCTTAGTCTATTCGCCGGTCAACCGGCGTTTGCATTACAAGAGCTCTCGTTTTGAGGGCTCTTTTTTTATATTGTTTTTTAGTTGATTTTTTGTTTTAAATTGGATATAATAGTGTAAAGAAATAAAAGTTTACACTATTGAGGTGATTGATATGACAAATTATAAGCAACTTTGTTATGAGCTATTTGGTACAACGGATATAAAAGAATTGCAGCAAATAGCGCACCGTGCCGAGTTTGGTGTAAAAACAGGTAGAAAGCGCGCACTGTCAGATGCAGATCAAACGAAAATGCTCCGGCTACAACAGCAAGGAATGACTGTAAAAGATATCGCAGATGTAATGGGTGTTAGTAGACAAACGGTTTCAAAGTATTTGAATAGAAAGCCAGACGAAAATTATGTTATGCGTATAGACTACATGTGGAAACAATATATTTGCACTGAAATTTATGTAGATTTTTGTCAAGAACGCATCCAAATTATTAACCGCATAGGAGACTGGACAAAATGCGCTTTTGGAAAAGTGGAAAATCCAAGTTGGGATGATTTTCAATTCTTTTTGCAGAGTCGTTGCTTTCCTGAAAGCAGGGGGAATACAAGACAGATTTTGCATAAAATGGGTTTAAGCAGTTATGATACATTGCAAATTGTAGAAAAGACTGAGGGGCGGACGCCAGATGACAACCAGTATCTCAAGTTCACATACAAGGGGGTAGCCAATGATTAATCAAATTGTTTTGGATAACGCGGATCCAATCAAAATCGGAGAAAGCTCATCCAAAGGAGATCAGCAAAAGTGGATACAAGGTGGCTACTGGTACAAGGCAGACCGTATGGGCTATGAAGGGCTCAGCGAAGTAATTGTGTCTCATTTGTTGGCAAAATCCAATGTGAAGAACTTTGTACAATACGAACCGATCAAGATATTATACGATGGTCAAACCTTAACTGGGTGTAAATCGCGCAATTTCAGAAAGAAAAATGAAGCTATCTTCACGCTTGAAAAACTATATCGTATGGTAACGGGGCTGTCCTTTGCAGGCTATTTAGCAAAATTGGATTCAACGCAGGAAAAAATTCAATCAACTGTAGAATTTATGTCAATGATAAGCCGTATCCCGATAAGAGAAGTCGGCGCATATTTGACAACAATGCTGGAGCTTGATGCATTCTTTCTCAATGAAGATAGACATACAAATAATATTGCCATTCTTAAAGACGACGTAGATGACGGGTTTAGAATGTCTCCGTTTTTTGATTTTGGACTTTCTTTGATGGCTGATACAGCCAGAGACTATCAATTAGGTATCGATGTTTATGAAAAAATAGGGGATATTGAGGCTAAACCTTTTTCAACGAGCTTTGATGAGCAACTTGAGGCTGCCGAGTCTTTGTATGGAGATCGGGTGCAGTTTAATTTCACGAATGCAGATATTGAAAATGAAATTCATCAATTAGAGAATTATTATTCTGAAGACATTCTGAAAAGAGTTCGCGATCTGCTCTATGCACAAAAACACAAATATCAGTATTTGTTTGGGTAGGGGTTGCACTATGTTCAAAAATATAGACATAATGTGTGTCTGTGTCAATAATTCTAAACATTTCTGCATTAGCTAAATGTTTTGAGCATTGTTCGTTTTGTGTTATAATTAAAATATAAGTCAATTTGAGAACAGTTATCTTTTGAGATGACTGTTCTTTTTTTACGCTTATTTTTTTTAAAAATATGAAACTTAAAAAAGGAGAAAAAATATATGAAAAAAACATTGGTGTATACAAACGACATCAGTAGCGAAGAGTTTAAGGAAATGTTGCGAGACGATCTGACAGATGAAGAGGTATCTTTAATGTCATACGATGAGTTTTACAACCGTATGTCTGAGTATTTAGACGACGAACACCGTCGTGTTTGTGCGGATCTCAATGTGCAATATAATATGCCTATTTTGGTGGTTACAGATCTGGGATTATGGAACGGTAGACACAAAGGTTCTGCGTTGATTCGTTCCGGTCGCTTGTCGGACTGCTTCTATTCTAATTGCGACTGTGCAACTTGGTATGTAGACGGTAGAAAGAACCTGTGTTGTGATGCTTCTCATCATGATGGAAATAATCACTATTTGTATCGCGTGTTCAAACCGGGAGTAAGCGACACACAGATTGAAAATTTGCAGTATAAAATTGCAGAAGGTGCAGCTACGAGCGCCGACATTAGTCGCTTGACGAGTAGAGTTGGCGATGCGATTGCTAAAATTTACGGATTTTAAAAGCGATGCGCTTGATTTTGTGCAGACGGTCTGCACAAATAGAAAGGAGAAATTATGACTAATACAGATTATCAAAACTATCAATTGCAGTGGATGCAAGACCACGCTCATTCGTTGGAAGACCTTATTATGTCTTTGGAAAAGTATCGCAAGGACACTTTCGGGTTAACACTGCCGGAGTTGTTTCACGAGTGGGAACAAAATCAGGGCTTTAGTGGCGAGATTTGGGCTTGCGAAAATGAGTTCAATGACTGCGAAGCGCAGGAAAATCAGAAGCAAGACGTTGCTTGCATCCGTTTCACCTGTGCCCCAGATTTGTCTGAGTGGGAACAAAATCAGGGCTTTAATGGCGAGATTTTGGATTGTAAAGACGAATTTGAAGATTGTGAAATGCAGAAAAATCAGAAGCAAGACGTTGTTTGTACCAGTTTTGACTGTGATTCCAATTTGTCAAAATATACGGACAGCATGTTATTTGATTCAAACGCTGAAACAATTGCAGAAGGCATTTTTAAGAAGACCCTTGATGGTCGTGGTGAGCTTAGGATCGAGCTTTGCGTGCGTGGGTGTGTTCGAGTAGAGGCCGATGGCCTTATTTATACCTCGCCTTCTGATTTTCCTGACTGGCTAAAAGAGCGAATCAAAAAGCATCCGAATGGCTGGCAGTATTTGGAGACAAAAGATAAAGAAGTTTTCTGCCACGATTCCAATTGGTTTGAACTTCTGGTTACTTCGGAAAGAGGATATTTTGGTGGTTATGTCTACGAAAGCGACCTATCAAAAGACACACCTGAAGATGTATATCGAACAATGTTTGAAATTGCTCGTGATTATTTCACAGCATAGAAAGGAGACTCAAAATGAGCAAAATTCTAAGATATAAGTTCGTTAAAACACGCAAACCGCATGTTTGCTTTGGTTGCGGACGTTGTTTCGATCCTCCTTGCAGGATGATATCAGCGGCAGATGTAGATGGTGGTACTGTCGAGTCGTATTATCTTTGCGAATCGTGTGATGAAGTTGCTTCCGACTTGAAGCCTTGGGAAGAATTTGGATTTGGTGATTTGCGCGAAGCGGCTTTAGAATACGAAAAAAGTAAGAAATAACGCTTTGTGAAGGAGAAAAATTAATGAATTCGTTAAAAAAGAGTATTGCACAAGAGTTTAAAGACTCTAAACAGTTTTCTTTGTTCGATGCATACGAATCATTTCCTGAGAAGCCACACGAAACCGTAAGAGCCCGTATTTATGACGGACTGGGAATTGAGTTCGAAAGAGTAGAAAAGGGCGTATATCGTGTTGTACAAGGCGATACGCAATGTCTTATTGTCGAGGGCGATGGTAGAGATTTGTCTTTCATAGAAGACGAAAGCGTAGATGCTATAATCACCGATCATCCTTGGTTGGACGAAAAGGCTAATAAGGGTGGTTCTCGCAATTTTGCAACATATGACTGCTTTAAATACGAACAAAAAGACTTTTGTGAAAAAGCAAGGGTGCTTAAAGATGGCGGTTTTCTTGTAGAAATGCTTCCTGCTGAAAACGAGAGCAATTTTGAATATCTTTACGAGCTTAAAAAAATGGCTCAAAAGGCAGGCTTCCAGTATTATAGCAAGGTGCCTTGGACAAAGGGTACATTTGTAAGTAATACCGGTCGAAAAGCTAAAAACACAGAAGATATGATGTTTTTCACAAAGGGAAAACCGAGGAAATTAAGACCTGATAAGCAGAGAGGTGTTGTAGATGGGGTTCCGACTCGTTATATGTCCGGTGCAGCAGGAATGCTACCAACAACATTCAATGTACAAGCGGTACCAAGAAAGCAACAAATCTCACAATCTGAAAAACCGGTAAATTTGGTTGAACAAATTTTGGAATTCATCTCGCTTCCGGGTGAGTGGATTTTAGACCAGTTTGCAGGCTCGGGTGTTGTTGGAGAAGCGTGCTTAAATCAAAAGCGTAATTCTATTATCATCGAACAAGATTGTGATAAGATTGAGAACATCAAGAAAAGATTGTCTAATATTTAATAAGGAGGGTTAAGAGAGAGTATGTATCGCATTAAGATGTTGTGGTACGATGAGCAGGATAAAACGCCTTACGAGGATGTATCATTAGAATGTTACAAAACGGAACAGGATGCAAAAAACGCTGCCATTCAGATTGCAGTACAAGAGATTTCAGAGCTGAATTTGCCGGATGCAGATAATCATCTGCCTGAAAGAGCATATTCAGTATCGACATACACTGGCTCAAATGCTTGCTGCATTCGTTCAGAATACAGAGAGAACGACAAGATCTACCCGCTGACGGAATATTACGTCGTTTCATCTTAAAAACTGTTAGTAATAACCTAACTTCATAACAAAAGCCACATTCATTTGTGGCTTTTTTCTTTTTTGAAAAACATGATATAATTTTTGTATAAGTTATAACAAAAAGCAGTCATTCCGTTTTGGATTGGCTGCCTTTTGTTTTGTGGAGTTCCACGAAAATTTAATTTAGAGGAGAAAAGTTATGAAAGAAAAAGTAAAAAAGATTGTAACCGCGATCAGAACATTCATCGACAAACATTTTGAGGTGTTTTATTTCATTCTGTTTATCATCGCTACTGCAATCTGTACGGTAATTGTTAAGCATAAGTGCTTGTTGCTGTACAACTGGCAGTGCGTGCTGGTTGGCCTGTTTTCAGCCAGTCCGTTCTATATTGTGCCGTTGGCTGGTAGCGCAATCAAATACTTCCTGCATTCTGACAAGAGTACAGAGATAAAGGAGAAGAAAAACAATGGCTAAGACAAAAAAGCAACGGTCCAGCACAGCTGCTTGTTTGAGCAGAGCGTGTTACAGACCGCGTGTTATTACAAACAAGAAAAAGGAAGCAAGTCGTAAGGCTTGCAGAGGAGGTAAAACTTATGAATAAAGTCCAGGCACAGCATATCCTGGAAAGTGAGGCAGATCTTCGCAGATCCGGTGTCCAGCAATCATTTGCGGGTATGAACCGGGTAGCAGATGCTATTGATGCACTTTGTGGCGTTGATGCGTACTGCAGCGGGCGTTTAAGCCCGGCACTTTCTGCATATTATGCAGATTGCCGTGGTTACTGCCGCGATTTGCGGATCAATCCTTCTGATCTGGAGATTTCCAGAGAGCTGAAGGACTTGGTTCGTTTCAGCTAAACAAAAAGAGCACCATTAGGTGCTCTTTTTTTTGTTATATGAAGGTATCACTAATAAGAACAAATTGCAATTTCATTCTTATTTTTCACTTTCCATAAAGTATGATATAATTATTGAGTAGTCATATTACACAAAAACAGAGTCATCTTTTCGGAGGTGGCTCTTTTTTCATTTCAAAAACATTATTTAATACAAGGAGGAAACTTTAATGGCAAAAGTTGAAAACATTGTGGAAGAGCCGATTATGGAGTTCTTTAACAAGAATTCATTTATGAAGGTGAAACCTGACGGATTTCGTATTGGACGTTTGTTGCTGTCTTTCGGCAATATGGACGACAATAAGAAATTGGTGCCCGGATCCAACATTGATTTTTGGTTGGATTTCAGAAAGGCAGGAGCTTATAATGCGCATAACCTGTTACATGATATTCTTTCAGGGAAACTTGCTGCTGAAATAAAAAAAGAAAAAAAAGACAGATTGGCAGTAAATCCAAAAGCAAAGTATGCACAGCCTGTCAGAAGTTATCCTGGCGGAGTTTCGGCACAAAAGGCCAAAGATAGAAACATCAGAACCGACGGAGCTGCTCAAGCGAAAATTCTGAAAATTCAAGGCGGTCTTAAACAACCTGTACTTATCAGTGTTGAGGAAGGGTCTGGAAGAGAAACGGAGCAAGGTTTAATTGTACCGACATATAACGGTAAACCTGAACAAATTGTACGCGTTACTTTAACATGGGATGATCTAAAGGCAATGGCTTTGGCAGTGCAAATGCATTACAATGCATTTTTAGCCGGGCAGCATACAATGAAGGCAATCGCTAACGAAGAGGCAGCAAAAAAGAAGTCCAATTGAGAAAGGAGAAAAAATATGCAAGAAAAAGAACAATATGAGCTGCGAATGCTGATGCATAGTTTGAGCACTATGGTTGAGAATTTGCAGGCGGCACAAGAGATGGACTGTGTACAAAGTATTTGCCAGCTTCACTATCCGGAACTGGCAGAAACACTTGTGGATGGCTGTCCGGAGTGCGAACATAAAGGCAAATGTCTAATGCTAGACATCGGTGATGCAATTGGTGCATTGGAGAATGCGATAAACGACATTGAGCGACAAACTAAAAACTAAACAAGAAGAGCTGCACTTATGTGTGGATCTTTTTTCATGCCAAAATTTCTTAGAAATCTTCCATTATGGTATAAGTTTCTCGTATTGACGTCCTCCCACGGTTAAAACCGTGGGCTTTTCCGCTCCAGTTTTGTAAACGGGAATTCCGTTTCTGCTGCAGAAGCATCTGGATTTGATGAGGAAGAAGACTTTGGAGAAATATTGTATGCCTTATGCTCTACAGATGAAGAATTTAGATGCTCTAAGGTTGCTAAAGATCTCCACACCGTTGAGTTTGATACCGAAAACATCTTGTATGATCGAGACGAATTTGATAATAGCTGGCTTGGATTTCATGAAATGAATAATGGTCTTACATTCTTGGGGTGCATGGCCGGTGGCGATTGGGAATATCCGGTATGCTTTGCTATCTATTACGATGGCAAATCTTTGCGAGGTTATGTTCCGAGATATTGCAATTCATATAATCTTAAGACCAAGCAGGCTTTTGGCAATGATTATGTTTTAAGTCTTGGAGAAGAAATTGCGGCTTATCTTGGCGTCGATAATTTCACAGAAGATGATACTCTTGATAATGATGGCCTCATTAAAGACATCACCTCAAGAGTTGTGGTACGATAAGTTAATAAGGAGAAAACAAAAGTGAAGAAACTTGTAACAATGGACGAGGCTGTTGCTCGTCTGAATCAAATCAAGGACGCGTTTTATGGCAGAGTAGATGCAGAGACAAATACGTTCTTTGAGAAGCTTTGCGAAGAAATTATTGCAGCTGGCTTTGAGCGGGTTGCTAAAGAACACTTCCAGATCCAAGACGTGGATCCGGTAACGCTCAAGACTTGCATTAAACTTTGGGACAGCATTAAAGTTTCCAGTTGGAATTTGCTTCCAGGAGACGAACCAATCATTTCTTGTGTGGCCAGACGCAGCAAAATGAGCAGAGAAATCTGTTTAATCGATGACTCCGGACAAGAATTTTGGTTTGATTATCCACTTGAAAAAGTTTCAATATCTTGTCAAGATATGCGAATCAAAGCATAATAAGAAAAAAGGAGAAAAATATGGAAACAAAGTCCTACGACTTCACCTGGATCCGATTTCTAAGCAATCAGGTGCCTGTCAAAGTTTGTAACGAGGCTGATTTTGCTCAGTTCAAAAGATTCCTTTTGTCAAAGGGGCTAATTGGAATTCTGAAAGACGACTTGGAATTCAAAGATTGGGTGCTTTTGGCAATGGTTAATCACACAAATCCGAAGCTGTTTTTGTTCGAGTACAGCAATAGCAAAGGGTTGACCTGGAGTGATAACGAAGAAGACGCCATCAAGTGGTATGGTGAAATCTGCAAGCCCGAAGACTTGTGGACTTGATATAACAAGTTTTCAATTAACAATTATTTTTTTAAATAACCCTGCTGTTTACTGCGGAGGATAGGAGGAGTACTTATGATATATTTGGCTATATACAAAAATAACGAAGGAAAATTCGGCGCTGTTTTAGTTGAGGCTGATGAGCGGATTCAGGCAGTTAAAAGGTTTGAGCTTAATAATCCTGATTCGGAACTTTTAAGTTTAGATGACAAGATTTGGGCCCCATTTTATATAGAGAGTGGTATGCCGGTCATAAAAACAGATAATGAAGGCCATGGCAATCTACCAGCAGATTATTAAATTTCATTAAGAAGGATACGTTTGTATCCTTCTTTTTTTGTCATTTCAGCAAAAATTAAACCACAGTTTAACCTGGGAAAATAAAAACAAAAAAGACTTCTTACGGGGTCTCTTTTTTTGTACGATCGAATATGCTACAATTAAACAAATGCTAAATGTCACGAATGGAGGTTTGATTATGAAGAAAATAATGTCTTTTAGCATGGCCATTTTGTTAGGTGTGCTTGCATTTTTGTGTGTTGGTATATCGGCATTTGCTGCAGAATCGACAACGCAGCTCTCATATGGTGATAATGTTTGCTATAACAAAGCGTATCATTATCATCATGAGCCGGACCCAGACATAGATGATGATTACTATTACGACGGTATAAAGTATGAAAAGGCAGAATTTCAATTCACGGCAAAGCAAGAAGGGATGTACTGGTTCGATGGTGAGGTCAAGGTCTCAAAGGCAAACAATAAGGATAGTTATTTCTTGGTTTATGGATCAGAGGGTTTTGCAGATCCAAAGGGTTTCTATATTTATCTAAAAGATGGAGAGTCCGTGTCAATAATTGACAACCATTATGTGGATTCTGATTCCTATGGCAATGACGTACGAGAAAAGTTCAATGTCCGAATTTCAATACCAAGCCAGACAAAGGTTGAAATAGGGGATTATACATACCGAAAAGCGACAAATGACTTTGAAGTTAAAACAGGAAGAACTACGATAAAAAGCGTTTTCTTAACACGACCGGTAACGACAATCGGTAAATACGCATATGCGGATCAGCGGCAACTCACATTGTTAACGCTGCCTGCATCAATAAAGTATATTGATGATTACGCATTTGCTGGGTGTATAAGGCTGCAGAAAGTTGTGGCATTAAATAATAACTGCCACGTTGGAAATGAAATATTCCTGGGGTGTCCTGCAAATACGCGTGTGTACGATCAAAACGGAAACGCAATTGTAGGATCTTGTAGCCACAAATACGCAACAACGATTGTCAAAGCGACGTTTTGGGATGAAGGATTGCACAATCAGACATGTATTAAGTGCGGAAGTGAAGAAAATGTGTATATATCACGGGTTACAGTTGTAATATTAGACAAATCGTCTACCGTTTATAACGGCAAGGTGCAAAAACCGTCTGTGATTGTAAAAGACAGCAAAGGCAAGGTTCTGAAGAACGGTACGGATTATACCGTCAGCTACTCCAAGGGCATGAAGAATGTGGGCAAATACACCGTAAAAGTGACCCTCAAGGGCAATTACAGTGGCAGTAAGTCCATGAGTTATAACATTAACCCCCAGGGCACCAGCGTGTCCAAAGTGAAAGCTGCCAAGAAAGGGTTTAAGGTGACCTGGAAAAAGGAGGCGACCCAAAACACCGGCTACCAGGTGCAGTATAGTACCAGCAGCAAGTTTAAGAGCGCCAAGACGGTGACAATCAGCAAGAATAAGACGACTTCTAAGAGTGTTGGTAAGCTGTCCGCCAAGAAGAAGTATTATGTGCGAGTACGCACCTATAAAACGGTCAAGGTGAACGGCAAAAAGGTAATACTCTACTCCAGGTGGAGTAGGGCAAAAAGTGTAACCACTAAAAAATAAAGACAAAAGAGATTTCTTACGGGTCTCTTTTTTGTGTTCCATAAAATTGTGGTATAATTTTAATACAGTTATTTTGGAAAGGCAGTTATCATTTGATGACTGCTTTTTCTTTTTGCAAAAAAACAATAAATGTAATTTGGCAAATAAGGAGGAATTTTCAAATGTGGCGCGTAATTGCAGATTTGTTGTTGTTAAACCTCGCATTTATCATTTCCCGCGTGGTTGACTTACTGGATCTTAGAAATATGTTCTTGGAAATCCGAGCGCAACGAGAAAGACATGAAAAGGAGTCTGCGGTCGAAAATATTCAGAACAACGAGAAAGGAGAATAATATGAGAATCACACATTATCAAGAAAAAGTAGATCTGTTGTCCAAAATGCAAAACAGAGAACGCTTCAAGGCTGCTGATGCAACAAACGGCGAGATTGTTCGTTGCTGCGTTGAGCGAAACAATTCAGGCAATAACACAGTTTTTGTGTTTGCCAAAGGATCGAGTTGTATGGGATATCGCTTCTCTGAAAATGTGTTCTTGAGAGAATACGACATTTTACAGCCGAGAGACTCGGAGGAAGTTAAATGGCACAGACGGCTCAAGAAGGCCATTCGGTGCTTGGAGGCATCCGGTTTGTGGCCTGATGTTAAAAAGCAGTTTGAGCAGCTCCTGACGGTCTCCTACGACGACAGGAAGGCAATCACCAAATTGTATTGGGACTGGTTCGACCATCAGCGTAGTCATCTGGAAACGGATGCAGACGGAAACACAAAAAGTGTTTATAATTTTGACCCCGGCTGGGAAAATCCATTCGTGGATTGGGCAGAAAAATACCCGTTCATGTTTTCAAAAGATGAGGAGGGCGTATTGTGGCTCGATTGCAATTATATTTTTGAAAGGAGCGACTGCAAGCTCAAGTCCATGTATTTTGGCAAAGGACCCAATGCAAAAGTTAAAGAAGAAATTCGAGTTGCATTGGAAAACAAACAGGCGTATGATAGCGGTAGATACAGAACAAACTACGATGTTAATTTCACATATCGCCCGGAAGAGCAAAAGGCTTGGTATTCGGAAGAATACAAGAATTGTGGAAATGGGCACTACTATATTGCCGTGGATGCAAACACGGCTTTGTTTGTAGAAAATGATTAAGGAGGAAAAGAGTGAATATTTGTGTATTTGGCTCGGCCAGTGAAGACATTGGCGAACAGTACAAGAAAGACACGGAGGCTATCTGCAAAGCTCTTGCAGAATGCGGAAATAATCTGGTGTTTGGCGGCGGCGGTACCGGTTTGATGGGCGCTGCTGCTCGTGGTTTTGCCGCAGGTGGTGGCAATATCTACGGTTTCATTCCAACTTTTATCGTTGATAAGGATGTAGAGCCGCCTTTCGGCAAATGTACGTCGCTAGTAGAAACAAAAACTATGCACGAGCGTAAGCGAAACATGGAAGAATTGGCAGATGCATATCTGATTGTACCTGGTGGTATCGGAACCATGGAAGAATTTTTCGAGATTCTGGTGGCTCGTTCTTTGGGACAAGAGTCAAAACCAATTGTGATGTATAACGCAGATGGCTATTTTGATGACATTCTGGCTTTCATCCAGAAGGCAGTCAGTAATGTGGAGATTCACGGGCTGGTTCATGTCAAAACAACACCTGAAGAAGTAATCAAAACTTTCAACTAAACAAACAGGAGACCAAACGGTCTCCTTTTTTGTTTTCGTGTGTTTGTGGTATTAATAGGTGAATAACATTTTTGTTGGAGGTGAAGCGGGTGCGAATTATTGATAAGAACAAAGATTTTTACGACTATTTGCAGGGCATCTATCCGGATCGGCTTTTGGTGTTTGATCGCACAGGTTCGTTTGTGTTGACAAAACAAGCGTTGTGTGGCTGCGTCCCTAAACGTGTGCGTTGGCCCGGGTGTTTTGTATTGCTGCAGGTATGCAATACATTTTGGTTGTATTATGCCCGCCTGGTACAGAAAAGTGATGTATCGGTTTTGGAACAGCCGGAATATAATTTTGAATTGGTTGCATCTTGGAAAAATTATAACAAGCAGCGACAACTACTGAAGCTTGACTTGATTGACTTCTCTGCCGGAGATATATTTCCAAACAGCTGGATGTTCTGGAGGTACGAGGATAACAACAAGATGGCTGCAGCTCTTGCTTCTGTGGATTTCGCCGAGAAAAAAGATCTACTGATAACTGCTGTCAATACAGACAACTATCGGGTGCTAGAGAGTGTGAATCATTATGATGTCAAGACAGGCAGCTGCTGCAAGCTGTGGACAAAGTATCGTATTCCGATTTTGAGTTCTTCCGGGTTGGTTGGTGGCATCGATCCATTGGAAATGTATCTGTCCATTGAGGAGTATTTATCTTTCGAGAAAACTGCATCAGAGAGAACGGAATCTGTTGGATTGACGGATAAAGAGCGAATTACGAATCATGGGTTCGATGTGAAACATTCCTTTAGAGGGAAGTGAGTATATCCAGTCGGATTTCGCTGAAATTCAAAATTGTGATATAATTATTTTGTTGTTAATTCTGCGGTATTATTGTGTACTGCCGGTTATCAAAAAAATGCATATTATTTTTCAAAAAAGTCGTTCTGTTTCAGAACGGCTTTATTTTTAAGGAGGAGATTGAATGACTTTAGAAGGTTCTGCGTTTAGTGTGCAGCTCACAAATGCTGAGATACGAAGTATTGCTGAAGCAATGCACGAGCGATATCTGAATCTTAGAAACCGCTATCGGGAAATTACCACCCCGGGTCCGGAGATAGAGTCAGTGTATAACGACATGCTTCTTGCACGCAATTTGAGAGATTCACTTGGCGCTCTGATTGGTCAAAGTTGGCTGGGCGAAGATTACTAAGGAGAAAAAATGAACAAAGAAAAGGATTTGCAAGAGTTGCTGGCTGAAAAGGTGAAAGCCGAGTTTGATGCTTGGGTCAGAGATATCAGTATAAACTGTGTTGACCAAGCGGACGATATTTTGGCTGAATATGCCTATGAGTATGTCTACAAGCAAGAAATTGTAAGTATTGTAGAACACTTGCACTTCAGTGACGAAGAGACTCAAAGATTGTTAAGTTATCAGGGCCTTCTGGACTTTCTTTATGAAGAATGGATGCACTGCGATACTACGGTCACGGATGTGCTAATCTATTGCATTCGAGATGCAGTAGAAAAACTTTGACAAAAAAGAGGGCTCATTTTGGGCTCTCTTTTTTCTTGCTTTGCAGCCGAAATCGAATGTCAGCTACCTACGACTAAAGTCGTGGGCTTGCAATGAAAGTTGTAAATCCATGTATGGCGGTCGATGTCAGTCAACTCGTTGGCTGACTCGTTGATTAGCCTTAGTATCATTGCTGATACTACGTTATCTTAGAATCTATAGGTACCAGTGGGTGTAGTTCCAAGCCCACTGCTCTACGGTTGGCGGTTAAACAGTCCAAATGGGTTATGGACAGTGCTGCCTTCATTAAACCTAAGAATAACATTGGCAATGGAACCGTGCAGTGGGCGACCTTGGTCGTAGTGCTGCACCACAGACAACTGCTTGCAGTTGTCTGCATTATCTGTTTAGTTAGATCAAAACACTATAGAAAGGATTGCATATCAGATGGTATATGTGCTCAATGTAAATGGTGTTCCGCTGATGCCAACTGATAGGCATGGTAAGGTTAGACGACTGCTTAAGTCCAAACAGGCGAGAGTGGTCAAAAGAACACCGTTTACAATACAGCTGCTGTATGACACACCGACATGTGTACAACCCTTAACTTTGGGCGTCGATGCCGGATCAAAACATATTGGCTTGTCTGTAAGTTCAGAAAGCAAAGAGGTTTATGCAGGTCAGATTGAACCTCGGCAAGATGTATCGAAAAAGTTAGATGAACGTCGGCAGTATAGAAGAAGTCGAAGAAATCGACTGCGCTATAGGAAGCCGAGATTCAATAACCGCACGGCATCGAAACCAAAAGGCTGGATCGCACCGTCTATTGCGTGCAAAATCGAATCTCATGTGAGCGTCATTGGTCAGTTGCATCAAATTCTGCCAATTACAGAAATCGTTGTAGAAGTAGCCGATTTTGACACGCAAAAGATACTTAACCCAGACATTCAGGGTAAAGAGTATCAGACAGGCCCGCTGTTCAATAGTAATCTGCGGCAATATATATTTGCCAGAGACGGCTATACATGCCAGTGGTGCAAAGGCAAATCAAAGAATAAGATTTTGCATATCCACCACTGGAACTATTGGCGTGGAGATCATACAAATAAACCGTCCAGCGTGATTACGCTGTGCGATGTTTGCAATGACAGCAAAAATCACAAGAAAGATGGTTTTCTGTATGGCTGGGAGCCGAAGATCACGAACAATCTGAAAGACGCAGCGTTCATGAATATCTCACGCTGGGCGCTTTATAACAGATTAAAAGAAATATATCCAAATGTCAGATTGACATACGGATATATCACCAAAGTGGTGCGAAGCGACCACGGACTTGAGAAGTCTCATGTCAATGATGCTTTATGTATTGCAAACCATCCGAATGCAACGCGTTTGCCGTATTGTTATCTGATTAAAAAGAACAGAGTACACAATCGTCAAATACATAAAGCAAACAAATTAAAGGGTAGCAAATTGGTTTTAAGTCAAGCGACTCATATCGTAAAGGGCTTTCGTTGGAATGATAAAGTTCTGTATAACGGAAAGATCTGTTTTGTTACGGGCCGACGTACAAGTGGTTACTTTACGATTAAGACGATTGACGGAACGACAATATCCAGTTCTGTTAGCTATAAAAAACTCACTTTGCTTGAAAAGGCAAAGCACTATTCTATAGAAAGGATTGCAAGGAATTAGGAAGGCAATTCCTCCCACGGTTAAAACCGTGGGCTTCCTTGCTTTGGCTTTTGTGATATAATTATTGTATAAGTTAATTTAAGAACAGTTATCTTTTGAGATAGCTGTCCTTTTTTTGTACTTATCACAAAAAAGTTATAAATTTAAAAGGAGAATTCAATATGTTAAAAATTGATTTTGAATACAAAGATAAACTCTCACGCGGGAAGTGGTCAAAACAGTCCTGCGTGGTCAGTAGCGTAGACGAATGCAAGCGCATTTACGGTCTCGGCATTGATTGTGAGTATCACATTTTGTCCGTGAAAGATATTCCGGAAACGAAGTAAGGAGGAAGTAACATGAACGATACATTCCCGACAATCATTGAACTTTTGACCGATACAGACGGCACCAGATATGTCCATTTTCTTGGATATGGATACTATGTGGGCGAGCCAGATGATATGCCTTATCGAATTGTCGAATATACTGGGTTTGTCATCCCACTCAAAGTGGCGTTAAAGTGTGGTATTCTGAAGTTCGAGGCAGAGTTCGGTGACCAGTACAAGCAATACGTTATCGACTGCTCAGAAGAAGAATTGCATACAATCTATCGCCAGTATGATAACGGTCACGCTCCGGAAGAAATTAAGCTGTGCGATGTTTCAATGGCTACGCCAGACGGAATGTACAGCGTATATACGGAGGTATAGGTTGAGAAGAGGTCGAAGATACATATTGCGTAGTTTTGTATGCCCGGAGTGTGGAACACATATGGTCTTTCCGAAGAAGGCGAGTCTGACCACATGCAACGGACACATTAAACACGCATATTGTTACAAGTGCAAGAAAGTAGTCCCTTTCACTCAAAACGAATGGGATCTGGTTGCTTGGAGGTAAAAGTGGAACGAAGAATTAAATTTGTCGATGCTGATTATCGAGAGATTTTTAGCATCAAAGATGGAGGGAAGATCAAGATGGTCTTTCCAGATGGCCTAACAGTGACGCTTGCTTGTCGATATATCGATGATATACACATTCAAGTTGGAATTAACATATTCGACAAGTTTGAGTTTGCCAGGGCCTGTAAGGAAGACGGTGCTACAATTGTGCCGGTAGAAGAGTAAGGAGGTTGCATTTTTTTTGGGACAATATTACACGCCAGTTGAAATTTTGTATTTGGACGACGGAACACACTTGGTAATCAATAGCTTTTCCTGTCAAGTAAAAGGACTTGGGTACAACGGCGTAAAGTTGATGGAGCATTCCTGGTGGGATAATGACTTTTTAGCTAATTTCTGCGCCAGACTCTACGAAAGAAGTAGAGAAAACAATAAGGAAACACATATTCTATGGCTTGGTGATTATGCAGATCTTAACTGTCTTTCGTCGTTGGAAGGACTTTCAGTATGCTACGCTGGGATGCCCGATTCTTGGCTAAAGCAAGCATTACAGGATCCTAACCGTAAAGAAATCGACATTGGTAATACCAATCCAGATTTCAGTCTGACAAACAAATTTCTTGTCAATACGACAAAACAAGAGTTCGTCAATTGTACAACATACTATAACTGCAATTGCGATGCAGATAATTGGTGCATTCATCCTCTTCCGCTATTAACTGCTGTTGGTAACGGGGAAGGCGGCGGTGACTATTTCGGTGTCAATAATGAGCTGGTTGGCCGTTGGGCCGGAGATGCGCTATACATCGATGACGAAGAGCCCGTAGAGCCATTCAAAGAGATTTTTCCGATCTTTCGTGAAAAGTGGCAAAATTTCAAAGTATAAACAAAAGAGAGCCTTTGTTGGCTCTCTTTTTCTTTTTTTTTCAAAAGTGAGGTATTAATAGATGTGACAGGTCGAAAATTTTCTCCTTTCAAACTTCTGCCGGTGCTGATATATATTTGGCCTGTCTGTTCTCCTTTCTTTCTGTTTGCAGTACCGGCAGTTTCGTTTTTAATTAACACTTAGGATGATTTTATGATATAAAAAAAAGAGGTAGCAAAGGCTGCCTCAGAAAACAGACTTGTTCTGTTTTATCTTGGTTTGCAACGTCTGATGCGTCAGGCGTTGCTTTTTTGTTTCTCCATGATAGTACATCACAATGGAGACAAAATTGCCACTATTGTTTCACTAAAATTACACTAAAATTTCACCAATTTTGATTCTGCGGCTTAATCAATTCATTATTTTTTGCTTTTCTGTATTTGGGGTATTAATAGTTAGAATAGTTGCAAATTCCACAATAAGTTGGTATAATAGTTTTGTAAATTGCCAGGGCAAATAGTCCATGGTCAATATCAACGAAGAAAATGTTCAAAGGGAGAAAATCATGAAACGAGTAAAACAAACATTTGCAGTGTTTTTGGCGTTGTTAATGCTAATTACAGCACTGCCGATCCAGGCAAGCGCAGCGAAAAGAATTGCAGCGCCGAGTGTGAGTATTTCAACAGGGGATAATGCATTCACTGTAAGTTGGAAAGCAGTAAAGGGCGCTTCTGCTTACGAGATTTACTACACCACTGACTCAAAATTTAAGAAGGGTATCAAAAAGGCCAAGACTAAAAAGACAAAGGCTACTGTTAAAAAGCTAAAGGGCTACACCAAGTATTATGTGCGTGTAAAGACTTGTAAAGGAAAAAAGAAAAAGCCCGCCTCTGCGTACAGTAAGACCGTTTCGGTTATTACAAATGTCAGACCGACGAGTATTAAGTCTTTGACAGCAGGGCAGGCCAGCTTTTCTGTGAAGCTTGGCGAAGCAAAAAACTGTAAATATCAGTTGCAGTACGCAACAAACAGCAAATTCTCAGGTGCAAAGACCGTTAATAAAGATTACACAAACTTTGCCGTCACAAGACTCGGTAATTCTACAGGCAAGCCGGTGACGGTTTATGTTCGCGTGCGTTCTTATCGTGCGAATAAAGGCAAGAATGTCTACACTACTTGGACCGGATCAAAGAAAGTAACAACAAAGCAGGTAACTTTTCCGAAGGCTGCGAAAGTTGATAGTGTATCTACGGCTTTATCTGGAACGCAAGCATCATTAACTGTTAATTTCTTCCATTATGATGGGTTAACCACGGCATATCGCGTACAGGTTGCTACAGATAACACATTTCGTAATGTTGTGCAAACAACCAAGTCTGTATCTTCCAAAAGTGTCACTGTGAGCAATCTAAACCAAAATATGGTGTATTACTTCAGAGTTTGCTCTGTTCGTAATATGAACGGCATCGAATACGTGAGTGCCTGGGATGCACCCCAGGATAATGTATTTAAGACCGGTTCTTCCATTGCAAAAGATGCTCCGCAAAATTTGATACTTAATTTAACGAGTGCAAACACAAACTGCGGTGCATCATGGAATACACCCAGCGGCACATTTGACTCCATTTCTTATGTAGTGCAGTATAGCACATCTTCGGCGTTTCCAAATGAAGATTACGCCACGACGACCATTAGCACAACAAATACACAGACATCGTTTGCGACTTCGTACAATTTCAATTATTTTGTTCGTGTAAAGGCTGTTGTGTATGTTGGCAAACAGCGCTATGAGACACCATGGAGTTCTGTACAGTCTATTTCAGTTAAAAATCCGTATGAGATTACGGATAGCGTAAAGATTTCTTCTGTGACTGCTACAAAAACATCTGTGACGGCACAGTGGGCCAGTATTGCCAATGCAACCGGTTACGAAGTACAACTGGCTGTCAATAAAGACTTCACCAATAGTACGACACAAAAGACTTCTGCACTGAATGTAACATTCAACGATTTGATGGATGGCACCACATATTATGTGCGCGTTCGTGCTTACAATGACACCAGTGAAAAGGCTTACTATTCTTCATGGACAACACAGAGCGTAACGACTAAATCCGACGTGATTAATGAGGGGGTTGTTTTTACAACTGCCTATGCGAAAAACGGTGGCCGCTGTGGTTACACTGTAAACAAACCATGCATTTATTCTGAAAAAATCATGGATTTATATGGAGATGAACATACTAATTATATTGCACTTCTTAAGCAAAGATATGCAGAAATTGGTATTAACAGTTCTATGAGTGATGTCGAAAAATTCGTGCTCATTGCAGATTGGATGTCTTGCAATTTAACATATGGCGAAGCTAATGCTGGAAGTGGTGTTGTTGGAAAGCGCTCTCCGTATGACGGTCTTACAACAGGACGCGCTGTATGTTATGGATATGCTGGAATTTTTAATGATTTTTGCTATTTGGCAGGGGTGCCTTGTTATTACATGGTTTCTGATCCAGACCAAACTGCTTGGTATCACGCATACAATGCGATAAAGCTGCAAGGGAACTGGTATTTATTTGACCCTCAGAGTGGAGTCGGTATGCCTGAAGACCCTAATTCAGATGATCTGAAAGAATCAATATCTGAGAGTGAGGCTTGGGTTGCTATTAGAAGTTTTCAAGGAATGCATGATATGGCAACAGCGCTTCATCCCACTTATGCTAAAATGGCTAACACGCAGTGCAAGCCGTTTGGAACTAATGCAACACATAAGGCACTCGATCCCATGTGGCTTACCGCATATAATACAGCGTACCACACATCCATTGTTTGCCGTAATTCCGACAAGTTTCAACGCTTACAGCAATATGGATATTCTGTGATTGCAAAAAGCTGGTAATATCAACGAAAGCAGCACTATTGATAGTGCTGCTTTTTTGTGTGTAAAATTGAACAAAAAAATGCAATCAATTGGAAATATTATAAAAATTTGTTGACAAATTGTTCACGAAGTGATAATATAATGCGTGTCAGAGTGTTGCCCCACGTGTGAGCAGCAGTCATATAGAAAATTGAATAGTGCCTATTGGAGGCATTGCTTGGCTGAATATGCTCGGCGGTAAAAATGTGGCAAGATTCCTGACTTTACTTACTAAATCAGGATGAGTGTTTCCTTGTCCTGGTTTTTTACATATACCAGAAAGGGAAAATATCATGACCGTATATATAGCTTTTGATAATATCACGTTAGAGGCCGTCGCTGCTCTGTTAACTATCATTGACATTGTTGTCAAATTCTTTGCTTGATAGGGTATTCGGCAAGGTTAACACCTGGCAACGGGGCGAAGTATTCGCTTCTCCTCGTTTTTTTTAATTTTGCGTAAATTTGTACAATGAGGTCCATTTTGCCTTTTCTTTAAAATATGCTATAACTATTTTGTAATGGCATAAAGTGAATATCTCAACGCTGGGGCGCACACTTTGTGCGTCCCATATTTTATTTTAAGAAAGGGTGATCAAAGTGAATTCAAAAACAAAAAGAATCACGCACGAAATTTGGGCATGGATCTTAGCTGTGTTGACGGTGCTTTCATCTATGACCTTGATGTTCCCGACGATTGCCGAGGCGGCAACAACAAGTAAGATCGTATCGTATTGGCCATCCGGTGGTTATTCACACCATCGGTTTGTGGTAAATGGCAGGGATGCATTCTGTATCAATTACGGAAACGCTTCTACAGGTTCGTTTAAAAAGACCTCAAAGACCAAAAGCTATTATAATAAGTTAGGATCCGGTAAACAAAACAAGATCAATCAGATCTTAACTTATGCTGCCAAGAGAGGCTATTTGAATTATTCCGGTGGCGGAACTATTACTGTTAGCGGCAATAAGCTGCAGAAGAAAGATGTGTATTACTCCGCCATTCAGAGAGCCATTTGGCAAATTACCGATAAAAGTGCAGCTAATAATGGCCTGTCCAAGTGGTATAAAAGTGTAACAAAAAGTGCCTACAATGACATTATGAACAACTACTCCAAAATGCTGACAGCTGATGATGTGCCTTCATTTAAGACGCCGACTTTGAAGGAGAGTGGCAACTGGGGAGCAACTGTCAAAGACAGAAATGGTATTCTGAATTCAAAAGACTGGAAAATCACCAGTTATTCCGGATTGAAAAGCGCCTCCATTTCCGGAAGTTCACTGAAAGTATATGCTAAAGATTATTTTAGTGGAAACAAGACTGTAAAGCTGGCATCCAAGTATAAGGTGTACGATTTGGATTCCAGTTATGCTGGTATTTTCGGCAGTCAGTATGCAATTATGACGGCTGGCGGAAACAAAACGCTGAATGCATCAATGAGTGTGAAGGCACAAAAACCGACGCCGGATCCTGAACCAACACCAACTCAACATTTTGCTACCATTCAGGTAAAGAAAACAGACAATACAGGCAAAGTTCTTCAAGGTGTGAAATTCAAACTTACCTACACAGACCAAGACAAAATCAAATACACACAAATAAAAACAACGAACTCATCTGGCATTGCTTTCTTTGATAATGATGGGGATAAGTTCAATGTATATAAAAATGACAAGGAAAACAATGGCAACCCATCAACAAAAATCCAATATACATTAGAGGAAATATCTAGTCCTGACGATTATTTTGTTATCCCAGGTACGAGCAAACAAACATTCACGCTTTCAACAGGACAGACATACAATGCAAAAACGCCGGGCTATAGCACTTGGGTAAATATCCCTAAACTGGGAGATTTAAAGGTTGTTAAGTATGCAGAGAACACTGCCGGATCTTATGATTTTGGTAAAGGTTTTACATTTAAGATTGTTAATACGACCACAAAGAAAGAATATACTTCTACAACCAATGCTAATGGCGAAGCGTATTTTTGCAATGTGCCAGTAGGTGAATATACACTATCAGAAGTTAATAAAGCGGCTTATATTCCCGCAGAGGCTCAGACCATTGATGTTGATTGGGACGGAAATACTTCCATGTCTAATCGTGAGTTCAGTACAGACCCATCTCAGTACACAGAGTCAAAAACGCTGAAATACACAGACGCAGGTATGCCAGAGTTTAATGGAGACGGTGTATTGCCTGATGTTGTTCCTGATTATGGTGAAGATGAGAATCTGGGCGACCAGAGCGATGTTGAAGATAAGACTTTCGACTATAACATTACCGGCGGAACAATGATTTTGCACTTGCATGATGAAATTGGCCAGCCGATTGCAGATGCCGAGTTTGTTCTAATCGCTTCTGATGGAAGTGAATTAACCACTTTCACAACAGATGCAAACGGCCAGGCAACAGTTGCTGGTTTGTATGGTGGCGAGTATAGTGTAAGACAAAAAACAACCAGAGACGATTGCTTTATTGATATTAACGCCTATGATTTCACTATTGAGGTTAATAACGATACCAAAGAACTGTATCTGATCAATGAAATTTCGGATCAAGAACCTGACGTAGATCCGGATGAACCAGAGGGTATCCCTGCCAACGCTTACACCTTCTATAACAATGTGAAGCGCGGGGATCTTCAAGTCGTCAAAACAGAAGAAGTTCTTGGACAAAATCCGTTAGAACAAGGAACAACACAAAAGGGCGTAGGTTATAAGTTTACAGTAACCAGTGCTGCGGAGGATAACTCGTTGGGCGTGAAGCTGGTCTATACAGTAACGACAGGTGCAGATGGTAAAGCTGCCTTATATGACATCCCAGTTGGAAAGTACACCGTAAGCGAAATTGAGACGCCGAATAAGTTTGTAAAGCCCGCTGACGCTGTTGTGACTGTAACTTGGGATAATCAAAAGTCTTACACGGTTGCCGGATCTGAAAAATTCAATGTAGGTGACGCGAGTCTACAGGCCGAAACACTTGTAACGGTGAATATGAAAAACACATTGGATCGTGTGTCCGTGTCCGGACATAAGGTGGACGAAAACGGTAAGATCATCCAGGGCGCGGTATTTGGCATCTTTGATAAGAGCGCAACTGAGTTTACAAAAGAGAACGCCCTTGCTACAAGTACAACAAATGAAAACGGTGACTTTTTGTTTACCAATGTGCCTCACGGTACATATCAAGTTGTAGAACTGTCTTGTCCGGAGGGCTATTGCTTCACGCAAGAGCCGCAACAGGTGATTGCAGACGGTTCAGAGCGTGTGATTTATCTAACATTTGTAAATGAAACTGCAAAGGGTCAGATTAACATTACAAAGATCGGTGAAGGATTTACTTCCGTAACTGAAGATGGCGATATTTATGTGCCTGTGTACGGTACAGTTGGCTTGCAGAATGTAACATTTGGCATTTATGCTGTAGAGGACATTGTTGCACCAGATGGCACAGTGGTTTATAAGTCAGGCGAACTGGTTGAGAAAATTGTAACCGGCGAGGGTGGACTGGCAGCCACTTCCAAACTGCCTCTTGGTACATATCAGGTAGTGGAAATGGAAACTAATCCAGGATATCAGTTGAAAACTGATCCGATTACAGTTACATTGGCTTATAAAGACGCAACAACTCCACTTGTGTTGCAGACAATTACCGTTGAAAATCAAAGACAGAAGCTGCATGTTGACCTGACAAAGGCTATGGAGACAGATGAGGACTTCAATATCGGAAATAACGGAGAACTACAGGATGTTGTATTTGGTCTTTACAGTAAAGACGAAATTACAGCTGCAGATGGCTCTGTTATTCCGGCTGATGGGTTGCTGGGTACGGCAACTCCTGATGAAAACGGCCAGATCAACTTTGATGTGGATGTTCCTTATGGGCACGACTACTATGTGAAAGAAATCTCTACAAACGAAAAGTATGTGCTGGACGACGGCGCTTATGATGTCAGCTTCAACAATGTAAGTGCGACAGACGCTTCTATGACGGCTAATTTGAACACGAACTTTGAAGAGGGCAAGTTGGTTAACCACATTATTCGTGGAACGATTGTAATTACAAAAACAGACGTGTCCACCGGAAAGGTCATTCCAAACTGCAAGATTGAGATCCTGGACGCAGACAAGAATGTTGTTGCGCAGGGAACAACAGACGTGAATGGTCAGGTTGCTTTTGTTCTACCTTACGGAGACTATTATTACAGAGAATATGAAGCTCCAAAAGGCTATATTCTGGATACAACACCTCATAAGTTCTCAATCAAAGAGAACGGTGAAGTGTTGCGGGCAACTATGACAAACGAGGCCGAAGTCATTCACAAGAAAAAGACAGGTATGTCTTTTGTGGATATGTTGGCACCGTCCGGTATTGCAGCATTGGGCATTGGCATTTATTTGTTGATGAACAAAAAAAGAAAGACTTCGTAACAATCTTTCAAGATAACAACCTTTCATAATTTGGAAAGAGCATGGCCATCAGGCTCTGCTCTTTTTCATGTAAAGTAAAATATGGGTTTTGTATCTGTGTAAATTCATAAGGTTACAAACCTGATCTACGACTATACATTTTCCGGTGCTGTTTTGTACTTATGTAAATTAATAAGGGTCCAAACCCTCAAATTTACACAGCAGTAGGGTGTATCTGAACGCCTGAAGAGTCGAAATAAGCCATTTAAAAAAATGAGTGGCAATTTAAACAAGAAGAGCCAGCTTTAAGCTGGCTCTTTTCTTTTCGCCTTCAAAAAATATGGTATAATTTCATTGGGGAATGCGAGACGAAGCGCGCGAAAGAAGTAAGTCCTCAATGTAAGGGTTCTCCTCTCTAATATGTAATAACTTAAAGGGCTGCATTTGCAGCCAATCTCCTGACTTTGTGCCACATTGTGGCCTATGCCTTTCGATTGAGGAAAGTTGTGGTTAACTGATATTTGACGCTCCGGCAACGATAAGACCGCTGCCAAGTGCCATGAAGGCTTTCGCCAAGTCTTTGTCATTTGTATACAATCCGCAGCCAAAGAGGCTGGTCCCGATTGCCATAAACAAAAACGGATAAACGTTTTCCATAGCATTCCCCCCTTATGTATCAAAAGATTAGAAGTTCGCGCGCTTCTAACCCTCTAACAAAGAAGGCTGTATCAATATTACAGTGCGAACGCAGTAATGTAAAGAAAAAAGAACTCTTAATTGAGTTCTTTTTTGCTTTTTTTGTCTCAAAAATATACTTAAACCCATCGAATTCGATTGGTTTAATTTTTTCTTTTTTGATTTTGAGGTATTAATAGTTGAGAACATTTTTTAGCGATAGCTTATTTTGTTCCAGAAATATATTAAGGAGTTTAAGATCATGGTTAAAAAAAGTACATCAAATTATCTTAAAGCATACGTAGGAATCACTTTCGGCGTACTTATCGTTGGTATCATTGGATTGTTATGTCACAACGATAGTATGAGTTCGTTCTGTATTATCGGTGCGTGGTTAAGCATGCTGTCGGTGTATGTCTGGTTATATGCGGCGGATTCTTACGCGTTTAACTTAGATGACACCTCCGTTCCGACAGACAGGACTCAGACATTTGACTTGGCACCGTTTGATCGTGGAGAAGAAGAGAAGATTTTTCTAAAGTATGACGCAGTGGAAAAATCGAAAGTTCAGAGCGCTTGTTCCGACAAGACATATTATGCGAATGCAAGAAATTATGAGTTTCATTATATCGACGAGACCGGTCGAGAAGTGGAGCGTGTTATTCTTGACGAACTGGCAGCAACCAATGCGCCCAGAGTAAGAATTGAAACCATTAATGCGTCAGAGAAGCCCAGGGTCGCCGTTCGATACGGACAGTATAAATCTTGCAAATCCAGATTTTGGGCAGAGCGTCCTGCGAGAGACTATTATATATTCTATATCCCAGAGAATTCCATTGGTGAACTCGAAATTTAAAACAACAACGCAGCCGGAATTAACCGGCTGCTTTTTCTTTTTTTTTCTGAAAATGCAGTATTAATAAGTGTATCAGAGGTGTGCTAACAACGCACCTCGCGCGAAGGAGTCAGCCGTTATCTGGCTGCTTCGCGTTTCCCAATAAAAAACGAATCATCAACAAAAAGGCGACAATATGAGAACTCCTGTGGAATACACAAATAATTTTAAAAAAGGCATTATCACTGACCAAATGCTTGTAGATTGCCTCTTCAGCGTAAATAAGCGAGCCAAAAATTGGCGTGACAAAGCACGAGAATATAGAGAATATGGTCGCTACAATAGATATTGGTATGACAAATATGACAACATTGGAAAAGCCGAAGAGCAGCGAGATGAGTATTATCGTAAAAAAGAAGTCCTTCTCACCGTCTTGCGTCCTATTTGCATTCACCGAGAATTCCGTGGCTATGAGCGCGTCCGTGTTTATGACTACGACTCATCTTATGCAAGACATGCGAAAAATGGCGACTTTGTGTGGGAAAATTGTTTTTGGGACGATGATAGGGGCTGTGAAACTTGGTTTGGGGATGTTGAAGATCGATCGAAGCCAAGATACGGATTCTTTTTGTTCTACGACATAGGTGGAAAACATACATTTCACACGCCAATCGAAGCGAAAGACGTTGAGAAATACAATCTGCCAATCGTAGACATTGGCAAGCTCGAAACATATGGTGATGATATAGTTGATCTCTTATCAAACCAATTTGTAAATAAGGTGCTTGCCCTTATTGAACAAAACAATTATCAATATGTTCTAACAATTAAGGAAGTAGAAAATGATTCTAAATTTCAATCAAATTAAAAATAGAACCGGAGATTATGCGTTTTTAAACAATGAAAGACTGGGAGATAACTTGATCTTTCTGACGTTGGGCGGATCCTATGCCTATGGTACAAACGTGGAAACGTCCGATATTGATGTGCGTGGTATTGTGCTAAATTCAAAAAGCGAAATCCTACTGGGCCGTGATTTCGGCGTATTCACGGATAACAAAACAGACACGACTGTGTATTCATTGAACAAAATTATTCAACTTCTCAGTAATTGTAATCCGAATGTCATTGAGATGTTTGGTAATCAAGAAACGCTTTTCAAGTCTGAGATTGGACAAATGCTTTTCGATAATCGTGATTTGTTTTTATCTAAAAAATGCGTAAATTCCTTCGGTGGGTATGCTAACCAGCAGTTGTGGCGTCTAAATAATAAGGCTGTACGTAAAGTATCAGATACGGAAAGAGAAGGTCATATTCTCAAAAGTATGCAGCACGCCTTTTGTTCTTTTGGAGAACGATATGCAGACACAGTTGGCGGCATTCAGCTGTATCTCGATGATGCGAGTGAAATGGCTCCGAATTCTTTAGAACAGGAAATTTTCATTGACTGCAATCTAAATCACTATCCAGTTCGTGACTATCTGGGTATGATGTGTGAGCTGCAAACAATTATCAAAGAGTATAACAAAATTGGCTCTCGAAATTCGAAAGCAGCTTCTAAGCAGAAGCTTGGCAAGCATATGATGCATCTGGTTCGCTTGTACCTAATGTGCTTTGATCTGTTAGAGAAGGGGCAGATTGTCACATATCGACCGGAGCCGGAAAGAGCAACCCTTTTAAGCATTCGCAACGGCGCATATCTGGACGCCAATGACAGACCCATTCCTGAATTCTTTAATTTGGTTTCCAGTTTGGAAAAACGTTTGGAATACGATAAGAATAACACTGCTTTGCCCAATGAACCAGATTATAAGCGAATTCAAGAATTGCAAATGACAATCAACGAACTGGTAGTGAGGAGGGATTAAGCTTGGGGAATAATCAATGTCCTATATTGACCAGAGAACAATTTTCTGCATATGTTCTCGAAATTCGCAAATACTTGCAAGATTGCAGCAACGCAAACGCCGCCATCGGTTCATTTTGTGACGGCTATCCGGTAATTCAAATCGGAGACAGTCTTTGCACCGCAATGATTGAACTTCTGGAACGTATCATGCATGACCAGGACGAAAGCGTCAGTTGGTATTTGTTTGATGCCCCAAAAGTTGATCCACTCATTCAGTGGAATGATGACGATGGAAATACAATCACGCGGCGGATCACAACGCCAGAAGAACTGTATGATTATTTGGTTGAGACAAATTTCGATGAACGTTTGCCGCACACTCGTGACTTCAGTCGTGAGTAAGGCAAACCCTTGTTTAGAAAATCGTCAAACAATTTGTTGGTGGATTGCAAACCACAATTGCGTTTGTCTGATGTAATAAAAATCTTAAAAGGCAATATTGCACGTTGGCTGTTTTTAAAACATTCAGAACTTAAAAAGCAATTGTGGGGAGGACATTTGTGGAATCCGTCATATTTTGTTTGTACCGTATCTGAAAGAAGTGTCACTCAGATACAAAAATATATCGAAGAGCAAAAATCTTAAAGAAAGGAGACTGCTTGTGAAGATCAATACTTCATACAAAGTAAAGATTTACGGCCATAAAAGGGTCTTTAAAACGACTGTTGAGCTATATAGACAAGCAGTCGATTTTCTAATTGGTGTTTGTCTAAACGAATGGGGCGATATTGCTCAAATTGAACATTCTAAAGACAGAATGATGTTTGTTGAGCGATTGGTACATAAAACAAAAGATCGCCCATTCGTGAAGTATGACTTCGACAGTCCGTTTTATAAGTTTCCAAACTATTTGCGAAGAGCTGCCATTGCAAAAGCAATTGGCGATGTCTCTTCGTACAAAAGCAATTATGCAAACTGGGCTGTCGAGAAGAATGGTAATCCACCTTCTAAACCGAAGGCGGGTTATACATTCCCATGCCTTTACAAAGGGAATTGTTTTGTCCGTATAGATGACTATACGGCAAAAATCAAAGTCTTTGTTAGAAACACATGGGATTGGGTGACTCTAAAGCTTAAGAAAAGTGATGTGGATTACATTCTTCACCATTGCGCGATGCGCAAAGCATTAAGTCCAACGCTTCGTCGTCGTGGTAAAGAGTGGTTTTTGGATTTCGGTTTTCAAGAGAAAGTTGATTTGAGTGATACCGAAGCATTAGAACGGCGAATCGTTGCTGTTGATCTGGGTGTAAATACACCCGCAACGATTAGCGTTATGCAAGCAGATGGCACTATCTTAGACAGAAAGTTTTACAAGCTGTCTAAAGAACAAGACTCTCTGCTGCATGCGCTGAATCGGATAAAGAAAGCACAGCAAAATCACTGTCTGTCCACACCCAGACTGTGGGCTAGAGTCAAAGGTATCAACAAAGACATCTCTGTGAAAACAGCGCAGTATATTGTGGATACAGCTGTTCTGTACGATGCGGATGTCATTGTCTTTGAATATTTGAATGTTCGAGGTAAGAAAAAGGGCTCTAAAAAACAAAGACTGCACCATTGGCGCAGTCAAGAAGTCCAACGCATCGTAACAGATAAAGCCCACAGACTGGGTATTCGCATCAGTCGTATTAACCCATACGGCACAAGCCGTTATGCATACGACGGAAGCGGACAAGTCCTGCGTGGTAAAAATGCTAATCTGTCTACTTATGAGCTGTGCAAATTCCAAAGTGGAAAAACTTACAACTGTGATTTGTCCGCTTCGTATAGTGTGAGGCTTCACGTGGACGAAGAAACTTCAGAAAGCATAGCAGAATTATGCCGAGAAAGTGGCGCGTGGGGTGCGCCTGGAACGGAATTTCATACTTAATTTCATTCAGAGCCCAAATTGGGCTCTTTTTTGTTTTTCTGCAAATCGTGGTATTAATAGATGTCGGGACTTCCCGATATTTTCTCCTTTTGATGGCACCGGACACCCGGTGCCAGTTTTTAGATAATAACGAAAAATCACGAAGATAACATAAAAGGCAAAACAGGGAGTAATTCGATTGAGTAAAAAGAAAAATCACCAGTCAGAAATTTTCGACATTCAAAGAAAAATTGTTGCAAATATGACTTCGGAGAGTTGGGAGCAAATTCCTCATGTCTCTTATTTGTACGAGGCAGACGTAACAGACTTGCTTAAGGCGTATCGGCAGGTCAAAGAAAGTACAAAAACAAATATAACGATCAATACGGTGCTGATCAAGCTGATCGTTGAATCATTAAAAGCAGCGCCGAAGTTAAATAGCCATTTGGATTTCAAACGTCGGCTGGTACAGGGAGAACTAAAAACATTTGATGAAATCAATGTATCAATGCCAATGTTGCTGCCTGATGGGCGGATGATGACCGTGAACTTGATGGACTTTCAGAACAAATCTCTGATTGCAATGGCCGAGTACATTTCCGAAGTTGCCAGACGAATGAAGAATACAGATCTCAATGAGGTCATGTACGAAGTGTCTTTGAGTGATACGATGGACGGACTAAAAGACGGCAACATCAAGCAGGCATTCTACCGTTTGGTAGGTTCAAAGTTTGGCAAACATAAAGTTAAAACCAAACAGGGAAGCGAGCGGAGAAAATATTATAGCATTCCCGAAAAGGATAGACTGACGAAAGAAGATATCGAACAGGGAACTGTTACAATTTCCAATCTTGGTTCGTTGTACAGAGAGCAAAAGGGTTTTGGAACGTTGATTGAAATTGTACCGCCACAGGTGTGTGCTTTTGCACTCGGTGCTGTGCAGGACAAGCCGGTTGTTGTAACAGACAAGCACGGAAACAAGTCTGTTCAAATCCGCCAGATCTTGCCAATTACGATCGTGTTTGACCATAGGGCCCTTGATTTTGGAGATGTGGTCCCCTTTATCCGTCAGATGGATAATTATTTGGCAAACCCGGAAGTTTTGCAAGAGTGGCGCGGGCAGGACATTGTGCGAAGAATAGAAGCAAAGGAGGGAGAATAATGGCAATTTTCTACATAGCAGATACACATTTTAACCACAGCAATATTGTTGGGTTCGATAATCGTCCTTTTTCGAGTGTGGAGGAAATGAATGAAACACTGATCCACAATTGGAACAGCGTTGTCAAGCGCGGAGATCAGGTCTACATTCTTGGGGACTTTTGCTGGAGTAGAGACGAAAATGTGTGGATTAGTATTTTGCAACGCCTTAATGGGCAGAAATTTCTCATTCGCGGTAATCACGATCCAAAGCGTGTCCCGGGTAAACTGGCAAAATGTTTTACTCAAGTATGCGACTATAAAGAGATCAAAGATTGCGGAACCACGGTTATTATGAGTCATTTTCCGATGTTGTTCTACAAACACGATTATCGTCCAAACACAGTTATGTTATACGGGCATGTACATAAGACGAAAGAGAACCAATTGGTCCAAGAGTGTCTGACTCTGATTCGAGAAAAGGACGAAAACTTCTGGGATAAGGCTCCCAAAAATTTGACTCAAATGTACAATGTAGGCTGTATGATGCCGTGGATGAATTACACGCCAAGAACACTATCTGAAATCTTGTCAAAAGCAAAATAAGAAAAGAGCACCCGTTACCGGATGCTCTTGTCGAGATGACATGCGCATAATCCACGATTGTAGAAAGACACAAGTTGTTGTGTCCATAAGAAAAAATGAAAAAAGAAAAGAAAGAGAAGGGTGGATACCATTGCCGTCATCTCACCAATAGTTTAACAGAACACACAAGAAAATGCAACTGTTATTTGCAAAAAATGACAAAAATGTTCGAATACTTAACAAAATTGAAATTTAGAAAGGGAAAACATGCAAAGCAGAACATATCAGAAAATCAAAAATCAGATTCAATCTGCCACTTCAAAACAGGAAGTTCAGAAAATGCTGGATTTGGCAGAGAAAAGGGGCGCGAATTATGTGCAAATTCGTGATCTGAAGGCGCTTGTTCCGGAGTTTGTTGGTGTCATTTAGTCAAATCACAATTTTGTGTTAAAATTTTCATAAGGAGTGGTTTTTTGAGTGCAAAAAGATCTGGACAAGTCTTTGATAAGCTACCGCAAGGTGAGCATCCGGTTATCACATATGCCGTAAAGGGCGAGACAAAATACGTCATTTCCAAAACGGATTATGGCGAACCGGTGTGGTATTTGTACGAGGTCCAAAAGGACGGCAAGTACAAGTACAAGAAGCAGAACAAGAATCCGAGTAAGGGCCCGACTGCATTTCCAGAATGTTATCCTGACCTGTACGACTGAAAAACAAAATACAGAACATTGGAAGGAGAGCACAAGCTCTCCTTTTATTTTTTTAGGTGGTGAGAATTTTTGAAAAAGGTATTACTGCGAGCTTGCTGTGTGGCGTTGATTGTAAGCACATTTGCATTTTGCGGTACTGTAAATTGTTCAGCTGCGGCTTCTGCAAAGCAGCAAACATTAGAGGAACAGCTGGAAGAGATTGATGCACAGCTTCAGGATCTGGAGAAACAGGGAAAAGAAAGCCAGGCATACTTGAACGCATTAAATCAGCGAATTTCTCTTTTAGAAGCAAAGTATCAACAAAACAAAGATCTGGTACAAGCGACGAAAGAAGAAACGAATCGTATTCGCCAGCAGATACCGCAAACAGAAGAGAGTATCGATCAGACCGCTGCAGATATTGCTGAAAAACAAAAAGAAGTTGATCGCTTAACCAAAGACTTCGAGGGTACTTATAAGCAATATGCGACAAGAATGCGCGCGTTATATATCAGTGGCGGCAATATTAGCAAATATGCTGCTTTGCTGGAAAGCAACGGCATTCAAGACTTTCTAACTCGTCTGGAGATGGTGAATAGAGTGTCAAAGAGAGACGCATCCTTATTGGCTTCCGTAAAACAGCAAACAGAAAAGATTGTTGCAGAAAAAGAACAGCTGGAGACTCGTCAAGCAGAATTAAAAGATAAACAAAAAGAACTGGGTAATCAAAAAGAGTCCCTTCGGGCTTTTCAAACGGAGTTGACGGCTAAAGAAAAGACTTTGGTGTCTGAAGAAAAGAGCCTGGCTGCCGAAAAAAGAAAGACAGACCAAAAGGTTCTGGATATCGCAAAGGAAACTGAGCGATACGGAGAGCTTCGAGCAATGACGGCTGCGGAACTTGCAGAGATCGATGACGATATTGCAGCTGCAGATCGCAAGTACGCAGAAACAACCACAAAAGCCACAACGACAACTGAAACGACAACGAAACACACGACAACATCTAAAAACACATCACACAACAATACAGAAACAACACAAAAAGAACACACAACACATAGGACGACAACAAAACAACACACCACGAGAAGACACACATTGTCTCTCACTTATCCTTGTCCGGCATATCGAACGATTACTTGCGGTTTTGGAGCTTATCCGGGACATACTGGGTGCGACTTTTCTACCGCCGGTCGAGTAAATCAAAGAATTGTTGCTGCTGAAAGCGGTACGGTCATTGTGTCAAAAGATCTTACAAACGGGGACGGTAATTACCGAAGTTACGGTCGCTATATTGTTATTCGTCACGATAAGACTACGACATCAGGAGAACCTGTATACACGCTCTACGCACATAATAACCAACGTCTTGTATACGAGGGGCAGCACGTCAAAAAAGGTCAGCAAATCGCTCTGAGCGGCTCTACGGGCAACTCAACCGGACCGCATTGCCATTTTGAAGTTCGCGTAGGTGGTTCAAGCCAATCCTATGCCGTCAATCCACAACATTATTTACATTAACATCAAAAAAGGGGGACTAAAAATGCAAGAGAATCAAAACAACACACAGAACCAACAAAATACGCAGACAAAAGCTGTCGAGCAGAGTATCAATTCAGCGGCAAACGTGGCAGAAGATGTGAAAGTCACAGAGCAAGGTGCATTCCATCCTACACAAGAAAATTCATATACACAGCGCGTGTATCAAGACCAGCAACAACAACTAGATGACGACTATCGCAACCAGTACTATATGCAACGACAACCGCAAAAGGACTGGATGAATGAGTTATCTAATTCTAAGATATTCGGCATTTTAGCAATCGTTATTTCGTGCTTTATCCCAATCGTTTCGTGGATTTTAGGCGGCTTCGGATTAAGCAAAGCGAATGCAGTGCCAGATCTGCCAGAATACAAAGAGGAAAAGAAAAAGTGCCAAAAACTGAATTTGTGGGGTCTTATTCTTCCTGGTGTATTTGTCGTATTGACAATAGTGCTTTACCTTATTGCTATTTTGGTGTTTAGCCGGAATGCTGTACCTTTGGATGCTGTATCTGCCATGTTTTGAAAAATGTATAACTTTTAAGCCGCCTGCGGGTGGCTTTTTCTTTTTTAATGTGTTATAATTAAATTATAAATTAAATTGCCAACGTGGTTGGCAGTCAAAGTTATTTTGAGCCCATTGTTATACAGTATTGTGTAACGGTGGGCTTTTAATGTTATTTAGGTCATCGCTTGATGACCGATTTTTTAGGAGGAAAGTATCATGACGACTGAAATTATCGCTGCTATTGCAGCAAAAAATTTTAATTCTCTTTCTTACAAAGAGATTAAAAATTTGTTCGGTGAAAAAATTGCCGAACAAGTGGGTTATAAACAAAATAACCCACACCACTGTTATGACCTTTGGGGCCATACAGTGGCAGTTGTAGAGTCCGTTAAGGCTCTGCAACTAAATGAGGAGGAGCGCCCGATCCTTCTCGTAGCAGCATTGCTGCACGATATGGGCAAGCCGGAGGTGGCAATGGAAAAGAAAGGCCGCATGGTCTTTTACAACCATGAAGCCGCATCTGCGTCAGCAGCAGCCCAGCTGTTAAAAGAATGGGGCTTTTCTGATAAAGAGGAAAGAGAAATCTGTTTCTTTATTAGAAATCACGGCAAGTTTATGCCGTACAAATTTGTAGAGGAACTTCAGGGAAAGCATAGTCCATTTCTGAAGGAAATCTGCAAAGAAGAGGTTGCCAGCCTCTATAATCAACTGGCAAATGAGTATGGCGACGGATTCTCGTTGAGAACTTTTAACCTGCTCATTGACCTCTGCGTCGCTGATATAGAGGCCCAGGCCGAAGAAGCCTGGATTAATGGCAAACTTGTTGATACGCGTAAACGTAAAATCGCAAGATTACTTGCCATTAAAGCCATTGCAGCCGAGCTGTAAGTGGTACCACCCGGGATGCGTTTGCGTCTCGGGTGTTTTTTTGTTTGAAAGAGTTTTACTTGTTTGTCAATGTGTGTTATAATTAAACTATAAATATAATTTTGTAATCGAGATTTTCGTTTGCAAAAAATATATGTTATTTTTGCCCCCAATTGTGATGTCTATTAAGATGTTATAATTGGGGGTTCAATATTATTAATGCCAAAAGGGCAGAAAGGAGACTTATTATGAACAATAATAAGCTTAAAAATGCCCAAAGAGGCATTATTTATAATATCATTTCTGCCCAAATTGCCAGCGATGCTGGCAATTTGGGCATTTATGATATTCACTTTAGCAAAATAGCTGCAGAACGTGGCTATAATGCTAAAGAAAATTATATAGTCAATGCCGTTAAAGGCATTGACTCGATCCCATATTGTGGGATCAATTATTATTTGGTTAAGAAGGGTGACCAACATAACAGCCCTTCAATTATCTCATACTTTACCATAAAGGTGGGTGGGAACACCTATCAGGTGTCTTTCCATACCCCTTTAGGAGAGTATGAAGGGCGAGCGCTTCTTGCTCTCGCAAAACGCCATGCTGGCGTTCGTCAGCACTGGCGTTATAATAAGAATCTCGACTCTCGGGGTTCTTGCAAAGCATTAAAGGCTATATATAGCCTTTAATGCGGGCTAAAAATCCACAACAGCCATTTGTAGTTCTTCTTGGTGACGAAAAATGGTTAAAAGTTGTGGTCGCTCTGACGGGTGCGAGCGGAGGACACCTGAAAGTTAATGCTCTTTCGAAAAGCATCGATGTAGTAAATTAGGCGTTGGTCTTATTTGACTGCATTCACCCATCTGTTTGGTTGGGTGGACTCTTCATAGTGTGTGGGCTATGACAGAGTAGGGCGGTGCACAGCCCAACCACACATCCTTCTGACCTTGGTAGCTGCCACCAAACAGAAGGCTTAGAATTAAGCAGCTTGCCACTGACCAAGTGGATCATCGAAGGGAACACTACGCAATACCCTTTGATTGTAACCCCGAATAGGGGGCGTAGGCAGAAGGCAACCGCTTTCTGTTTAGCCAGGGCTTTTGACCCGTAAGTGCTTTAACCAAGATGAAAACCTCCCGTTTTGGGAGGTTTTGTTTTTGTGATATAATTTTGTTAATAAGTCGTTTTTTTATTGCAGTTATTTCGATTTTCGGGATGACTGCTTTTTGTATACAAATTTAAAAAATGTAATATTGGAAAGGAGACTCGTTTTGAGGACTTTAATTTTAACATAACTTCCGTCTGATGCTGGCCTCTCCGGCAACGCTTCCGGACGGAACCGTCGGCATCAATCAACGTGTATCTAGCGATGCATGGCAGCTTACTTTTCAGCTGCTGGAAAGAAGAATGCAGAGAGGTGATTTGACCGTCATTGATGCAACGCATGTTGATACAAAGAATTTTGGCAAATACAAAGCTTTGGCCGAAAAGTATCGTTATCGCGTGCGATTGCTGGATTTTACAGATGTGCCGGTAGAGGAATGCAAGAGACGAAATCAAAAAAGAGATTCTTTAAAAGTGGTGCCTAATGCCGTTATCGACAGAATGGCTGCGCGGTTAAAGGAGACAGCAGGTGTTCCTGCTTTTTGCAAACCGATTTCGTTAGATGAATTGGAATGGCTGTTGAAAGATAATGTGTATGTATTGCTGGATCAGTACAAACGTGTACATATTCTTGGCGATCTGCACGGATGTAACAGCTGCTTCCAGAAATGGCTTGATTCAGTAGGCGGATACTCTGAAGACGATGCGTATATCTTTCTGGGCGATTATTTGGATCGTGGCCTAGAGAATGTTGAGATGCTGAAAACCATGATGGATTTTGCTAAAAAACCAAACGTTTATTGCTTGGAAGGAAATCACGAAATTCATCTTTGGCGTTGGGCAAATCAAGAATCCACAAAATCTGATGTGTTCAATGATGTGACGGCAAAAGAATTGGAGTCTGCAGGTGTTGACAAAAAAGAAGTACGCAGATTTTATCGTTCGCTTTGGCAATGTGGTTTATTTGCATTTAACGGCAATAAGCTGATATGCACACACGGCGGTGTAACAAATATCCCTACACTCTTGACGCCTACTTGTGAGCTGATCAAAGGTGTTGGTGGATACGAGGATAGCAAAATGTGCGACGAAACATTTTGTCAAAACTCTGGCGAAGATGTTTATTCTTTTCATGGCCACAGAAATATTTCTGAAGAGCCGGTCCAGGTTAATGATCGTGCTTTTAATTTGGAAGGCCAAATTGAACTTGGCGGCAATTTGCGTGTTGTTACACTGTCACCGGGTGAGCATTATGGCTACAGACTAAGTGTTTCTGTGTCTGAAATTCCAAATACTGTCTACCGTCAGCCGCACACAGAGGTGTTTGACAAAAATAAGCGTTTGACCAGCGTACAAGATGTTGTTGAGGCTTTTCGTGCTCCTCTTAACGACAATCCCAGAGCTTGTCTGATTAAGGAGAGAAAATTCGGAGATATTTCATCCTTTAATTTTTCTCGCAATGCTTTTAGACGTGGAATTTGGAATTGTGCAACAATCAAGGCGCGAGGTTTGTTTATCAACACAAAAACAAACGAAATCGTTCTGCGTTCATATGACAAATTCTTTCGTGTTGATGAAATGCCCGAAACAAAGCTGAATGTACTGAAAAACACACTGAATTTTCCTGTAACGGCTTATCGAAAAGAAAACGGCTTCCTTGGCTTGCTTGGTTGGAATCCGGAAACCGAGGACTTGTTGTTCTCAACAAAAGGCTCGTTGGATGGCGATTTTGTAGAATACTTTAAGCAAATTTTCTGGAATATGTTTAAGGACAAACCTGCAGCTTTGAATTCAATTAAAGAATTTTTAAAATCTCGATATGATTCCGGGCATGCAGTAACACTTGTGTTTGAAGTTATTGACCCTGTAAACGATCCTCATATCATTGAGTATCAAGACCCTCACATCGTCCTTTTGGATGCGGTGTGTAACACACTGGGTTTTGCAACTTTAGATTATAGCGAATTGGTAAAATTGGCAAATTTTGTAGAGCTGCCGGTTAAAAAGCTTTCATACGTATTCAATACTTGGAATGAATTTTCAGACTGGTATAGCGAAGTCATGAAAGAAGACTACAGAGAAGATGGTGAGCCTGTAGAAGGCTACGTCCTGCAAGATGCATCGGGCTTCATGTTTAAGGTTAAGTCGGGATACTACGCAAAGTGGAAGTGGGTTCGCTCCATTGCGCAGAGTGTCAAGACTTATGGTCGATACAACTCGGTACAAAAGTTCAACGGAGATCCGGAAATGTTCGATATTCTGCGGTTCATGATGCAAAACAGAGATGTGATTCCGGAAGGAGATCATGTTGATGTGATTCGCATTCGCAAAGCTTTTGAGTCAGAAAAATCATAATTAGAAAGGCTGCCTTCGGGTGGCCTTTTTTTGGTTTTGTTTATTTTGTGGTATTAATAAATAGGTGAATCTAAAAAGGAGGAATAAGTTTGACTAAAACGGAAGCTGTACTAGGCTTTGTAACAAAAAACGCAGAAGATCTGCCTGCGTTCGCAATTCATTGTGATACAGAAGCAAAGGCACGCACTTTAATAACTGTTTTATATAATGTGGGCTTTTATTGGTCCGAGTCTGTAAATCCGTTTGAACACTTTGACAGAAATGGAGAAGTACTGACGAAATGGAAGAAGAATGGTAAACATACTTGTTACTCCCTCACGCTGTCTAAGCTAATCTTTTTTGGCAACAAATCGTTTTATGAACGGCAGGGGAGAACTGTCGTGGAATATGACCAGCTCTTTGATGGAACAGACGCGGATGAAAATGTAAATTTAGACGAAATTAAAGAGAAGTTGTTCGGCATACAGCAGCAAAAAAACACGTCTAATGATGAATCTGCTGAAGCTGATGATGATTCGGAAAAGCGACCGGATGTTGTGACACCAGAGCCGGTATATATAAAGCAGCGCAAGTGTCCGCAGTGCGGAGAAGTGCTTGAAAATGACGGCTCAAAGTTCTGCATGGAGTGTGGTTTTGAAATTCCAGAGAACTTTTTTGATGGCGTTCAAGCCATTGATCCGACAGTCCAGAAGGTAGAAAAGACAGAGCCCCAAGAGCAGGATAATATGCAAGAGAGCAGCGCTTTGACAAAAAACGCTACAAAACGCCAACTTGTGATTATCGCTGCTATTGTTGTGTTTGCGGTTATCTTTGCGGTCGTCGTTTTGGCGATTAGTAATAACAAGGGAAATGATTTTGCCACATTCAGTTCGATTTGGGAGTCTGCAGCCATCTCGACAGTCTTTCCCGGTAGTGCATAATTTCTGCAAACTTGATTGAGAATTACAAAAGTGTTACAATTAGAGCCAAGGGTTACAATATAGTAACAAATTTACAATGATAACGGCTCGGAAAGGTAATTATAATGGATAAAATCAAGAAGTATTTGAAAGAGCACGAGTTTGCCGTTAATATTGGCTACATCATTGTAGGCATTGTTACGATTGTGTGGTTTATGATTCGGCAGTACGCTTGAGCATATTGTGGCCTTGTTTTTAACAGGGCCTTCTTTTTTTGTGCTTTTTTCTGCCAAACGACACATTTGTACCCAAATATTATTATTTGGAGGCAATTATTATGCTGAAAAGAAAAGATTTTGGAAAATGAAATCACCGCTTCGTTCCGGTCTTATTTTCGTTTTTGATCGTCTTTTTGATGATCACACCATCAGCTGTAATGGCTGCACAAACGAAAGAATATACAGTTCAGGACGAAGACAAGACTTATACTTTGTTTATGACTCCACAGGATTTATCTGAATTAACAACAAAGTACATCAAACTTGAAGATAAAGATAATATTGATCTGTCAAAAGTGAATGACTTTCAGATTACAGTGCATCGAAATAAAAAAATCTTTATCAACCGTGACGGTGTGCTGTATGAGGACGAAACGACAAAACAAACTGTGGGCGAAGTTTTAGACGAGTTACATTTGTCGCTTGCAAACCAGGAATTAAATGGCTCTGTATCTGACAGAATAAAGCAGGGACAAATTATTGAGCTTCGAAGCTATGATTTCATTACTTTCAAAAATGATGGCGTGAGCGAAATGTCCAGATATTACACGGGAGAGACAGTTCAAGACTTTTTAAAGCGCCAAGGCATCAAGGTGGGCGAGTATGACAAGTTGAATAAGAAGCCGAATGTAAAACTGAAGGCAAATCAAAACTTAGAGTATTGGAAAGCCTATAAAAAGTCGGTGACTAAAACAAAAGACATTGCTTACTCTGTCAAAACAGAATACGATAAAAACTTGTCTGCAGGTGAAACGAAAGTGACACAAAAAGGCGTGAAGGGTAAACGCGAAGTTCGCTATGAGGAGTTTACTTACGCGAATGGAAAGGTTGCACATCGTAAAAAGGTGTCTGAGAAAATTGCAAAGAAACCAAAATGCAAGATTGTTTCTGTTGGTTCTAAAATCAGAACAAGCGGGCGCAGTTCTTATGGTGGTCTTTCTGTTGGACAAGTAATCTCCGGAAGAAAAACGCATTATTGTGCCTGTGCAACATGCAATGGAAACGGTCGTGGCATTACAGCGTCCGGAAAGCACATTTATAACGGAATGTCAGATCCGCACATTGTAGCATGTAACTGGCTGCCTCTATGCGCAGTGATCAGCGTTGATGGTGTTGTTTACACAGTAGCCGACACGGGTGGAGGTGGACTTTCTTCTGTTGGAAGGATTGATATTTTCACTCCACAAGGACATGCCGCCTGTTACGCAAAGGGAACGGGAGGATGTAAAATCACAATTTTGAGTTTATAATGCTAAAAGGTGACCATATCGGTCGCCTTTTTCTTTTTGACCATTTTGTGGTATAACTTTGGTGTCTTTAGAACAAAAAAATAGCATCAAGGAGGCAATATAGTTTTGACGGATAAAGAAAGAATCCAAGCGGTTCTATCAGACCACGATGATTTAAACAGCATTGCGTTTCATTGTCCGGATATACAGACGATGAAACGGCTTGTTAAGGCTTTATATGAACTGGGTTTTTATTGGGCCCCTGGTACAGAGTATGAAGATCGTGTGGCAGAACAGCGATGGAACGAAAAAAAGAAAAACACAGGAATTGTAATTGGTAATTTAAAATATGATGACCAAAATGTATTGTGGCACGGTCGTATTAAGATGTATGAAAATCAAGGGCGCAAAATTATCGAAGCGCCTGATCTATTCAACAATGTAGACTTAAACGACAATACAGACGCAGAAATCTCAAAGGCTCCGCTGGATCCTCAAATATCCCCAAAGTGTCAAAATGACACTTTGGACGACACTTTGGAATTATCTGAAGAAGATAAAGCATCATTATCAACAGAGCAAACGCAGACATCAAAGAAATGTCCGCAGTGTGGCAACGAAATGCCCGCTAAAGCAAAGTTTTGTAACCGGTGCGGACACGCATTCGCAAAAGACGAAAAGGTAAATGCAGACAATTCTACGGTGCGTGCAAATAATAATAAGAATGTTTCACAGAAACAAAATGAAACAAAGAGCCAAAAGCCGGTGCATGATGTGGTTGTTCAAGAACCGGTTGCAACTACCAAGCTTGAAAGTGAAAAAGCAGAGCAATCCGCTCCACGCGATAAGAACACCACAAAAGTAAGCATTCAGGATCGGCCAACAATTTCTGATGGATCAAGTGAGCCACAGGAAAGAGAACAGCTGAGACCAGAGAACAAGACAAACAAGCATTTACCGCTTCTGTGTCAGTTGTTGGGTGTAGAGATCAATGAACCGTTCTGCTTTGTCAATGCTGCTTATTTCAGTAACTGCGTATATCGTGTTAACGATAACGGGTTGAGAGAAGTTCGGGTCGGCGATGACTTCTGGCTGCCGTGTCAGAATGAAGGCGAGTTGGTTTATTTATTGCAACACCATCAAAATATCAAGGCGGTGGAATGATGAAAAAGGCATTAAAAATTGTTTCTGTTTTTATTTTATGCTTGGCGTTGCTATTGCCAACATTTTGCGCAGAAGCTAAAATGACGGGTGTCTCTATTTCAGGTACCAGATCTCCTTCGGCAGGTGGAAACTATACATATTCAGCAACGGTCTATACATCGCACGGAACTTCATTGTCCAGTGTAGAATGGTTTTTGCAGGGTGGATTAAGTGGTGCTTCTATTTCCGGTCACGGACGCTCTGCAACTTTGCGCTTAACAAGTGGAGCAAGAGGATCCGGATCTGTGTGTTGTGTAGCCATTGGTAACGACGGAACGCGTTCTTCGCGCGAATTTGCCATTAACATTCAGGCAAAGCCAACAACAAAGCGTCATACGACTACAAAACGACATACAACTACAAAGCGGCACACAACAACAAAGAGACACACAACGACAAAACGCAGAACCACCACAAGAAAAAAGCACACGACGACAAAACGCAGAGTAACGACAACAAAGCCGCGTATCACGACGCGTCGTCATTCTACAACACACGCCTTCACTCCAGGACCCATTGAGCCGTCCACAACAAAACCAACTACAACAAAACCGGCAACAACAGGTGAAGATATTCCGGAAGAAGAGCAAAAGCCAACAGACAGCGCAACAGAGCAAAGCAGTCAAGCAGAGAGCACAACTACTTCAGCTGATGATACGTCTTTTACAGTAGAAGCATATCCAAAAGATGATCAAACGGTGACTTTCAAGTGTAGTTCTACAGATGCAGACGGCTTTAATCTGTATTTGTGCCCGGACGGAGGCTCCACTAAAGATTATGTGTTGATTTACAGTGGAGACACAGAGACCTATACTGCAAACAAACTGGAACCTGGTAAGAAATATAAAGTGGTCGCTGAAGCATTTAATAATGTTAACGGACAAATTGTTACAGAGTATCGCACCAAGGAAGTCGAGTTTTTAGTCCAAAAACTGTCATTTTGGCAAAAACTATCCGCTCTGTTCTCATAATTTTGTTTCCGCCAAATTGTGTGGTATAATTTTGATATAGTCATATTAAGAAGAAGTCATTCCTTTCGGAGTGGCTTTTTCTTTTTTCAAAAATATCATTAAGGAGAAAATATTATGTCAAAACTTAAAGAACTTATGGAGAGTGAAATTCAGCTGAAGATGCCGGTTATGGTGGGCAACATTTCACAAAAGGAAGATAAGACCGGTGCGCCTTATCTGATGGTTGACCTCATTGACGGAGAGTCTGTAATTACGGCCCGCATTTTCAAAACGGACAAAGCCAACTGCGGTTTTACCACAGGAACCATTCTGGATGCGTCCATTGCTTCCAGTAAGTATAACGGTTCGATGGGTTACATCGTCAACCGCTACACACTGGCTCCGGCAGATAAATACGATAAGGCCGATTTTCTGATTACTGCACCGAAGAAATTTGATGTTCTTTGGGCAGAGTATGAAAATTTGCTGGACCAGATTACTGACGAGAAGCTAAAAACAGTTGTACAGAATCTGTTTGAACGCTTTAAGGACCGGCTTATGTACTGGGGCGCTGCAAAGGCAATGCATCATAACTATTACGGTGGTTTGTTGTATCATTCTGTATGTGTTGCTAAGAACGCATTGGCACTTGCAAACAACTATGACTATATCAACAAAGAGATGGTCATTGCCGGTGGGCTGCTGCATGATATTGGCAAGTTGATTGAACTGGATACGGATGAATTGGGCGTTTCGTCCTATACTGTAGACGGAGAACTTTTTGGTCACTTGTTTATTGGTGCAGAGTTGGTAAAGGCGGAAGCAAAAAAGGTGCAACTTTCTGCTGAATTAACACGCCAATTGGTGCACATTATCGTCGCACACCATGATAATCCGGAGTGGGGCGCTATCAAATCGCCTGCTACCGTAGAAGCAAGAGTCGTTTCCAGTGCAGACTTTGTGGATTCACAGCTGGAGATTATGCATCAGATTAACACTGAAACAACAAACGGTGCAGTCAGCGAGCGGAGAATTGGCTCCGTTCGCGTGTACAACACGGAACATAACAATTAATTCTAACTAAAAGAAGGCATTTTTTGCCTTCTTTTTTCTTTTTCTCAAAATGTGTTATAATTATTCCATAAGTTTAATTTCACATGTGTGAAGACTTATATAATAGTAAAAAACAAATACGTCATTAAATGAAGAGTCAAGCAGCCGAAAGCTTGGCTCTTTTCTTATCGATTAAGGAGGAAAGTGGATGGGTAGTAAATACTACGTATTCGATATGGATGGCGTTCTGGTGGAGTATCGCAGAGATATGTCTCCGGATAAAGTAGAGATGATGACCAAAAAGGGTTATTTTGCAAATCTCCGTCCGGAATGGAACATGATTTTTGCAATGCTGGCTTTGAAAACCAGGTATCCGGATCGCGTATTCATTCTCACTTCTACATTCGCCAGTGAGTTTCCGTATTCAATTCCTGAAAAAATTGAGTATATGAAACGCCTTTTCCCTGAAATGGAAAAGAACTTCATTTTGGTGGATGCTGAGAAGGGTGAGACAAAACCGGAACGGTTTTTTGAGACAACAGGACGTCGAATCAATAAGGACTGTATGTTGATTGATGATTATGGTAAAAATCTTGCGCTTTGGAAAAAGCAGGGTGGAACGCCGGTTAAGTATTTGAACTTAATCAACAACAGTCATGGGACGCACTACGATTATAAGCTTGACTGCTTTATGCGTCCAAATGAAATAATTGATCGTTTAGAGGAAATTGAGGTTTGAAACTTTAAAAGGACATTTTTAGAAAGGAAAATACATGGCAAATATTAATAAGATTAAAAGAGAGGCAGACAACTTGCTGAATAGCGGTTATGCCTCTATGGATGCAAGACAGATTTTGTGGGAGCGTTATGCTTCTTCTTTTGAAAGTCGTAGAGACTTCGATAACGTAATTGGCACATATATTCGCCGAAAACGTCGTCGTGCAGAGAATGCATCTGCATCGAAAGAGAAATCAGATAAGATCATTCAGTTTTCCGATAAAACCGCTACGACCTGCGAGGTTACAAGTGACAAGAAGGGAAACACAGAGGGCGTTATTAAGGCGCCTGTTGGCACCTTTACTACGGAAGAGGATATGCTTCGCTATATGGAGTTAGACCCGGCAGAGTTTGCAATTACTGCTTGTCGTAAGTCCAAATGGGAAGCACAGACACCTGACGGTATTGTACCGATGGAAGCAATGCGCGTAACCGTAGAAAAACGCATTCCTCAGCTTACGGAAGAAGATCTGGCAGAGATGGTACAGAAGTCTGTAGATCGGGCTGCTTCGATGGTAACTTTTCCAAAGGTATCTAAAAGTAAAACGACCGAATACGGACGTATGGGCGTATTTCAGCTTTGTGATTGTCATTTTGGTGCTTATTGTTCTCGTAGAGAGCACGGCATTGATTGGGGTCCCAAGGAGTGTGCAGAAGATGTTGCGTTTATTACGGACCAGGCTATCGCACAGTTGAAAGCAACACCTGTGGATGGTTTGCTAATTGCAATGACCGGCGATGCGCTTAACAGTGATACAATCACGCATACAACGGCGCATGGTACACAGCAGTTTGATGGCTTGTTGCACTATAAAGACCTCATTTGCGAATACTTTGAGATGATGACCAAAGTCGTCGATCGATTTGCCAAAGAGCTCGGCGTACAGATTAACATCATTCATACGGTGGGCAACCACGACGAAAAGACAATGTATGATATGATGTTGGCTCTGCGGGTGCGCTACAAGAACGATCCGAATGTGCATGTACTGGATGAGCTGAATCAGCGGAAATATCGCATTTACGGTAATTCTTTGCTGATGTTTACGCACGGACAATCTGAATCAAAGCGTATTAAATTATGCCCTCAGAATGAAGCTCCGGAGGCGTGGGGTGCGACAAAGTTTACATATATCTTTGCCGAGCACACACATCAGTACCGCCTTGAGCCGGATGGTAGAACTTTGGTGTTGACCGGTTCTACAATTGCCCCTCCCGGGACCTGGACGAAAAACAGTGCCTATGTTGGCGCTCGTCGAGGCGCACAACTGTGCATTATTGACAAGCAGTACGGTTTAGTAAATCAGTGCTTCTTGCCTGTTCTGCATGATAATGACGAGATCGATGATTTCGTTGTTAATGTAGAGCAGCTGTTCGCCTAAAATTTAACAAAAACACCCGAAGTTGCATTTGCAACTCGGGTGTTTCTTTTTTTACAAAACTGGAGCGGGAAAGCCAACGGTTTTAACCGTTGGAGGACGTCAATGCGAATAATTTTGTTTGTATGGCTATTTTATCACTTAAGTTTTTGCACCCCCTCTCTTGTGCTAAAAAATACGAAAGACGGAACTTTTCTTGTTTGCAGAAAAGTGTGTTATAATTATTCTATAAGTGTATTTCATAAACTTATATTAAAAATTAACATCAAACAAAAAGAGTCATTGCATTGTGCAGTGGCTCTTTTCTTATTTTAAGGAGGAATTTTTTATGAATCAAAAAATCTATGGCTTCAGCCTACGTGATTATTTGGATCTGCCGAGCATTAAGAAGGAGCAGATGGATTGGGATTACTTTGATGCCTTGCATCAGGTATATGCCACAACTCAAAGCAACTCTGAAAAAGACGAGTGTTTTGAGATTATGCTGCGTCTCTTGATGCACTTCTTTACCAAGACTGCCTTGTCTTATCAGGACTCTCTTGGTGCGGCTGTAGATCTTGAGGATATGGATGCAGTCATCGCCGAAACTTTCTATCGTTGCTGTGTAAGATTCGACAATGCAAAGAACTCCAGCTTTGGCAACTATGTTAAAGCTTCCATTAAGCGTCAGCTGTGGAAGGAATTCAGACATTCCTTGCCGGTGCATGTAAATGCACGAGATAAAATGCCTCGTCGAGATGACGAAGAATGTCCTATTAAGACTGTGGCTATTTTGTCTGAGGAGGAAGCTCTGGAAAATGGGGTAAGTTCGGCAGCAGTCAATTTTATTGATGCTGAAGTTACAAAGGCTCTGGCACCAAATTACTCCACTTATCTGACGGATGTAGCCTCTGCTATTGAAGCCAGAGAGTATTCGGACAAACTCTTTCGTAGGGTTTTGTCCGTGGAAAATGGAGACCAGCTGCTGGCGGTTTGCGGCATCTCTTATGATAAGGCAAACGATATGTTTCTGTACGGGCCGAAAAAAACGCGTGATCGTGTTGCACTTGACTGTGGACAGAAAAAGAATGCAGTTGCATACCAAATCAAAAAGGCATGTGCTGCTATTCGTGAGCGGTATCCTGAGTTATTGGATGAATGGGTTGCTTAATTGCAACCCTGCTTTTGAAAGGAGAAAATTATGAAAGATTATAAAGCGTTTATGAACATTATCAAAGACATCGAGAATCGTTCTGAGTTTCGGGTACTCAATTTGAACGACTGGGCATTTCAGAGTTTGAACGGCGACATTGATGCCGAAGCTGTCTTGACCAATCGGTTTGGCGAAAAGCTGCAGCTTAACGCATACAAAATGTATATGCAGCGTATTGGCCTTGACTGTCCGTCTTTGATTGACGGCGCGTTTGTCAAGAATCACAGAGAGCACCTTGAAGATTTAATCAATAGCGTGACTGAATCTAACGAATACAGCGATAGAGAGCCGTTTTTGTCAATGGCTTATCTGCATGGCGATAATATTGTCGCCTGTCATTCCAAAGACTATCGGCCTCTGGAAATTTCGGAGTTGATTGAGCAGTTAAAAGAGAGTCTGGAGAAGCGTTACGAAAAAGTAGAGTTTTTCGATGGCTCTTACTGCGACGATTTCACCATCGTGGATTTCGTTATCCGAGATCGTCAGGTTATCCGTGCTCTGGAGCACGTTGTGTCTGGCGGTGCGAAGTATTACGATGCTGCGCTGAGTGTGCGACTTGTGACCTCAAACCTTGGTTTGAGTGGTGCTAACCTGTATCCGCTGTTTCTTTTTAAGACTACACCGGAACAAAGTGCTTATTCTATTCTTCCTGCAACAGAAAAGCGAATCGTTCTGGAACATAAGGGCGATGCCAATATTGAAAAGTTTGCAAAAAACTGTGAAAAGATGTTCGGATTGATTGAGTTTCTTCCGCAGAATATTGCAGCTTTGAACGGGATGATCGTGCATTATCCCACACATTGCTTAATCAATGTTGCAGAAAAGGTAGGCATTCCGGCCAAATATGTAAAGCCTGTTGCAGAAGATGTGGCATTCTTGTATCAGGGATGTGAACCGACTGCAAAAGAGATTTATATGTATTTGGCACAGGTGATCGACACTCCGACCAATGCAGTTGAACGAATGCAGATCACCGAGAAGGTTGGCAGGGGCATCCGTCTGATGCGTGAGCACTTGGATGAGGTGGATATTCCCAAAATCAAGTGGAAGCGCTTAGGCGTTCTTTGCGATGAGGGTCAGGATTTAATTCCTGACTCTGATGAGCAGTTTAGTCTGTTTCAGGAGGTCGCATAATGCTTTTGCCGCACACGCTGCAATTAGAAAGTTCTACAATCCATGACGGCGTAATTAACGCCGTTGTGGATTCGGATAATCCAATGAAGGACTTTCATCTTCCAGCTGTTGAAAAGTTGGATCTAATCACGGACAACGATAATTTGCTTACACTAGTCGATATTGATCTGAATCACGACCAAGTGGAAAGTTACGCCGTCTCTCCGCATGGGAGATATGTGTATCAACTTTCTGTGTTTGAGCAAATGCAAATTTTAGAGGAAACAAGGAGATTTTATGACTATAGAGCTTTACAAAACGCCTCGGCAGCCTGATAGAATCATCGACTGTGATGCAATCAATCGCATCTGCGATGGTATTTTTACAATGCCGGGTGATTTAGATAATGACAAGGCAGAAATGCTCATTGACGAGCTGACTTATGCCACCGAGGACAAGACAATTATTCCTGCGTTACAGGACATCAAGCCCATGATTCAAAAGGGCAACTACAAAACGGCAGCTGCTCTTGCGAATGACGTATGGCTTATCTATCGCCGCGGTGGTATTGGCGGTTCGGATGCTTCTTCTATTATGGGCAACTCTAAATGGAGAACCGCACTGGAGCTGTACTATGACAAGATCGGCGAAAAGCCGAACGAAGTCATAGACGAAGGGCGTCAGTATATCTTCGACTTTGGTCATGCAATGGAAGCTTTTGTAGCCGAGCATTATCAAAAGGTGTTTACGGAGAAGTATAAGGCTGCAACGGAGCTTGCATTTTCTTTGCATTACGGTGAAGACATTCGCATTGCCCATTGCAGAGTATATCGGGATACATGGATGTATAAGAGTCCGGAACACCCGTTTATGCGAGCAGACTTGGACTTCAAGATTGATTTTACCTTTGACAATGGCAAAACTGTAACGGGTATCTTTGAGTGCAAGACTACCTCGCCGTTTACAATTCGTGATGGTTGGGAAGCTGGTCCGCCAAAGTACTATGAAGTACAGACACGACATTATATGGCCGTGATGGATGTTCCGTTTGCAATCATTGCTTGCGCTGCTGACAACTCTGCCGCCAATTATTATTGTCATCCGATTTTCAGAAATGCAAAAACGGAAGCGGATCTTATTGAAAAAGAAGAAGCGTTCTGGGATTGCGTACAGAATAAAACGCCTCCGTATGAAATCGGTGTAAATAATCTGGCCGTTCTTCTGGAAAAGTCCGATGAAGTGGATAATGGTGATGTTGTCACAGATCAGTCGCCTGAAATCGCTGATATGCTCCAGCGTTATGCTGCTATTGAAGATGAGATAAAGTTGTACAAAGATTTTATCAAAGATCTTGACAGCAAAAAGTCCGTTGTATTGTCAGACATCTTGACGTATATGACGGCAAGTGATACACTGAAGCTAGTAAGCGAACTGGATGGGCTTGAGTATAACATCTCCGTAAACGAGAAGAGTAGCAATGCGGTGGACTGGAAAAAGTTTGCCAAAACACTTACAAAAGCGCATCCGGTGTTAGCACAGGAAATCGAAGATACGCAGAAAGCGTGCCTGAAAGATCCGAAACCTAAAAAAGTGCTGACGATCAAAGCTACCGCGAAGAAAGTACAGAAGGGGGCTTAATTTGGCGTTTTCAAACGAGAAAGTTCTGCTGTTTTTGGCAGCAAACGCAGATCGTAACGATAAGCTGTTTATCGACTACGAGGAAATTATTCACCCGACGTATTCAGATGTAGCACTTCTGCATGTTATCTTTAACGCACTTCTGGCGCAGATTGCGGATCTGCGATTGGACCCGAATGAGAATCCGAGCGTTGAATTTTATCGAGAGCGATTTGAACATGTTTTGAAATATAATGGAAAATTATTTCCAAATATTCGAACTGCTTCAGAAGTGACGAATGAAGAAATTGGTCAGCTGTTTGACAAGTTGGCTATTTTGTTTGGATAGTTTACATGTTTTAATTAAAAGAGAAGCTTCGGCTTCTCTTTTTTTTGATTGTTTTAAAAAAATCGAAAAAATTGAAAGTTTTTAAAAATTTTTGAATAAACTGGCCACCGCATTCTCGTGACTTTAGTCGTGGGTTAGGCGGCCATTGTCGATTAAATGCTGCGATTTTCTAAAAATTTCATTGTTTTCTGTAATTTGCAGTATTAATAGTTAAAGCGCTTTAGAAAGGAGGCTGCTTGTGAAGATCAATACTTCATACAAAGTAAAGATTTACGGCCATAAAAGGGTCTTTAAAACGACTGTTGAGCTATATAGACAAGCAGTCGATTTTCTAATTGGTGTTTGTCTAAACGAATGGGGCGATATTGCTCAAATTGAACATTCTAAAGACAGAATGATGTTTGTTGAGCGATTGGTACATAAAACAAAAGATCGCCCATTCGTGAAGTATGACTTCGACAGTCCGTTTTATAAGTTTCCAAACTATTTGCGAAGAGCTGCCATTGCAAAAGCAATTGGCGATGTCTCTTCGTACAAAAGCAATTATGCAAACTGGGCTGTCGAGAAGAATGGTAATCCACCTTCTAAACCGAAGGCGGGTTATACATTCCCATGCCTTTACAAAGGGAATTGTTTTGTCCGTATAGATGACTATACGGCAAAAATCAAAGTCTTTGTTAGAAACACATGGGATTGGGTGACTCTAAAGCTTAAGAAAAGTGATGTGGATTACATTCTTCACCATTGCGCGATGCGCAAAGCATTAAGTCCAACGCTTCGTCGTCGTGGTAAAGAGTGGTTTTTGGATTTCGGTTTTCAAGAGAAAGTTGATTTGAGTGATACCGAAGCATTAGAACGGCGAATCGTTGCTGTTGATCTGGGTGTAAATACACCCGCAACGATTAGCGTTATGCAAGCAGATGGCACTATCTTAGACAGAAAGTTTTACAAGCTGTCTAAAGAACAAGACTCTCTGCTGCATGCGCTGAATCGGATAAAGAAAGCACAGCAAAATCACTGTCTGTCCACACCCAGACTGTGGGCTAGAGTCAAAGGTATCAACAAAGACATCTCTGTGAAAACAGCGCAGTATATTGTGGATACAGCTGTTCTGTACGATGCGGATGTCATTGTCTTTGAATATTTGAATGTTCGAGGTAAGAAAAAGGGCTCTAAAAAACAAAGACTGCACCATTGGCGCAGTCAAGAAGTCCAACGCATCGTAACAGATAAAGCCCACAGACTGGGTATTCGCATCAGTCGTATTAACCCATACGGCACAAGCCGTTATGCATACGACGGAAGCGGACAAGTCCTGCGTGGTAAAAATGCTAATCTGTCTACTTATGAGCTGTGCAAATTCCAAAGTGGAAAAACTTACAACTGTGATTTGTCCGCTTCGTATAACATCGGAGCGCGATACTTCATCAGAGAAATCTTAAAATCCTTGCCTGTGAGGGTAAGGTTGCAAGTGGAGGCAAAAGTTCCTGCGCTATGTAAGAGAAGCACCTGTACGCTTGCTGATTTAATTAACCTCTATGCGGCTGTGGTTGGCGTGCCATCCACTTGCTGAGTTTAGGCTGTAGAGTCAGTAGCGCAGTCCGATGTTCTAAAGACATTGGAAGCGACAAAAAGTCACGTGGAAGCACGCGACTTCAGCCGTGTGAGGCTTCACAAGTGAAAGAAAAATTTGAAATTTTTTAAAAAATAATGAAAAATTTGGTGTTTTTGTTGAAAAGTGTTATAATTAAATTAAGATAAAGTTATACAATATAAATCACAATGAAAATGCACGCTATAGTGCAATAAATATTATTCCAAAAGACGAGTTCTTTTGACTCCGGTTCGACGCGCTTGGTCGATAGGGAGGATCTCTTCAACAGATGATAGAAATCAAGTTGTGCAATGTTTAGAGCATATAAGACGCAACTGATCGATTTCGCATTTTCTTGAAGATAAATCTTTTTACACCGGAGTTAACTGTTCGTTTTCTCCGGTGTTTTTATATTTGAAAACAAATGCCGCTGTTTGGCGGCGCATTTTAAGGAGGAAATGAAAATGAACAAAGAACTACGCACCATATATCTTGACTGCCTGTTTGAGCAGGTTCAGGAATGGTCCGAAAAAGTTAAAGCCCTCAGAGAGGAGGCTAATGCTGAGTCTAACACCGGGTGTACCTGGTCGGTGACCCAATTGGGCCAGGCTATGCAGCAGCTGACCGTGTTGGAAAATGCGGCAGCTGAGCTGGCTACGGCTTAACCACCCTCGCAATGAATAAAAGACAGTCCGTTTGGGCTGTCTTTTTTCTTTTTGTCACTTTTGTGGTATTAATAGTTAGTGCGACAATCTGTGTTTGCCATTTGCCACCGACATTTTTTCGGTAGCAAACATTTGTTAAATTTAGCCGCAAATTTCAAAACCAAGAGGGGAGAGTTTTTTAATGTCTGCAACAAAGTTGGTTAATATTGCCTGCATTTGCGTTGCTGTCTCTGCATTAGCATTGTTCTGCGTTTTTGCATGCTACTGTTCAAAATATGACACCTCTATTGTACCGTATATCAGGGAGGCGTTTCATCTGCATTGAATCGAATCAAAAAGACCATTAGCATTATTCTGATTGTTGCCGGTGTGGCTTTGCTGGGGTCGCAGGCGTATTTATACTTACACGATAAAGAAAGCGTTAACAAAGAAAATCAATCATTTGTGTTGCAGGATGAATTAACCCAAGAAGAAACAGACGGTAACGAAAATGCGCTTGCGGGTCATTCTAAAACAACGAGCAAGCAGAGCAAAGAACAGCCATTTGTTTTGGACTGGAGCGCAATAAAAAACGAAAACGCCGATGTAATTGCTTGGATAAGAATCCCCGGCACCAATGTGAATTACCCGATTCTACGAGATACTGATGAAGAAAAATATCTTCGACACAATCTTTATGGTAATTACACCAGATGTGGATCAATATTCACAAGCGAAATTAACAAGCATCCATTCTCGGATTTCAACACGATCATCTATGGACATAATCTGAATAATGGACTAATGTTTTCTGATCTTAAAAAGTACGCGCAAACGAACTTTTACAATCATCACAAAACGATCTATGTGTTCTTTCCGGATGAATCAGTTAAGAAATATCGGGTTGTAGCTATGCGAACAGCCTATGACGGCGATAGCGAGGTGTACAACACTTACGGTACATCTTTTTACAGTTATGAAGCAGCTGTCAACAACGGAAACAAAATTGCCGATGCAGAGATCTACACGGCAAAACAAATTAAAAGTATGATTACATTATCGACCTGTACAAACACATCAAAGGACAAACGATACATTGTGTTTGCGGTCGAGGTTTAGGGAGGATTTAATTTTGAAATTACTTGCGAAGAGAATCAGTAAACTGGACTTGATTAACAATGTTGAAGAAGGGGCAAATATGAATGCAAAGATTGATGTGTCATTTCGCTTATTGCCTCTAAAAGAAGAAAAAAACAGAAGCTTTGGCGAGATCCAGCTATCAATGACAGATACGAATGATGAAAATGACTATCCGTTCAAATTAGATATAGATTGCAGAGGAATCTTAGAATATGTTCCGGGCGAAAACGTGGATAAGCAGGCGTTCGAATGCTTGTTTACATATCTAAAAGAATATGTATCGGACTTTTTTGTTGGCCTTGGCTACCCGCCTTTAGAGCTCCCGGACATCAAACTGGAAAAGAATGCGCGCCAAATTCCAGACGATAACACATTTTTCATCAACTAATGTCCTGTATTTTTTCTCAAGAACATTTTGTGGTATAATTTCATTGTAATAACCAAACAGTATTCTTTTCAGGCGGCAGGAGATTCACATTCTGTCGCTATTTTTTTCTTTTAAAGGGGGAATTTTGTGAGATCGAACAAACTAATTAAGCGTGGACTTGCGGTTTTCTTATCTGCACTAACTATGCTTTCTTCTTTGTCTGCTTTTCCAATGGCAGCTTCTGCTGCATCTGTGGATAAGGTAAAAGATAAGGAGGATGTTGGTGCAAATCTGAACCGAGATGCGTCGTTGAACAAGTACTTATTTGCTTATTTCTTAGGCGAACAGGATACTTATGTGCGTCTGGCTGTGTCGGATGACGGCTACAATTTTGAGGCATTAAACGGAAACCAGCCATTGTTGAACACGCGAGCTGATGACGCGACAGCAATCGCATTTAATGGGAAAACTGGTATGCCATGTTCTGGTGGTGCCCGCGATCCATATATCATTCGTAAAATAAACGGAGATGGTTTCTGGATCGTGGCAACTGATCTGGACACTTCCGTCGGAAAGACCCCGGATGGCAGTGGCGGAAATACCTATAACAACAGTAAGTTGCTGATTTGGGATGTAAAAGACATCACTAATGTCGCCAATGTAAAACCGTGGGCTGTAGACACATCCGGCTGGTTTGGTGAGACATATTATGGCAAAGACACTAAATCAGGTTTGAAATGGAAAACCAACGATTATTATAATCACGAAGGTGTTAATGTAAACTATTGTGCTTGGGCACCAGAAGTCATCTGGGATACAGACAAAAATATGTATATGATCTACTGGTCAAACGGCTATTATGATGATCTACGTATTTATTACGCCTACACAAATGATTTTAAGACATATTACAAAGCTGATGGTACAGAATTAAACGGCACAAATGGCGCAGAACCTGAGATTTTGTACGATCCTGGTGTAAAGAGCATTGATGGTGATATTACTTACGATAAAGCCAGCGGAAAATATTATATGTTCTTCAAAAAAGAAGCTGAAGGACAACTCTATATCGTAACCGCAGATCACGCAAGTGGTCCATACTCAAACGAACGCAAATTTGTTGACAATAATGTAACCGGCGTTGCAAGTGGCGGCAATGGTATTGGTATGGAAGGTCCGGAAGTATATCAGCTGCTAAACGGAGACTACATTTTCTTTGCTGATGTTTACACAAGTAATAACTCTATGTTCCAGTTCTATACCAATAGTGATTTGTCTAAAATCAGCGGAGAAGATTATTGTGGTGATAAGATGGTTATGAACCATTTGAAACCACGACACGCTGGTATGGCGTACATTACGACCGACGAATATAATTCCTTGAAAAACACATATGGTGTCGCGCGATTTGATTCTTCAGGTATTGAACAAGGCGAAAATATCAATGATCATCTGGTGGCGCAGTATTTTACAACAACAGATGTAACGCAAGATGCTACAGGTAATGGCAACACGCTATCAAATCATGGTGCCACTTATGAGTCAAAGTCATACAACGACCAGATAGTTTCTACTGTTAAGACAACAAAAACGGATGGTAGTTATCTAGACTTCAGCACGGCAAACTTGAAATCCGGTGGCAAGGCGGCAAATTTCAATGTGAATGATGGTGTAACGCTTTCTTGGAACTCATATTCGGAAAACGATAACAATGAGTTGTATCATTGGGTTTTTGGCGTACTTGGAAATGGAGTGCAAAAGGGAACGTTTACTGGTGAGGCGAAGGATAATGCTAATAGTAATTACTTAGGCTTCTGCGCCAATAACGTATACACAGTGTCCGGTGGTGGATATTATGTTGCAACCTATCAGGCTGATACAAATATGGATGGTGCGTGGCATAAATATGTTATGACACTGACAAAAAATTGTATTGTCATCTACAAAGATAACAAACTATATCAGGCTATTTATGCACAAAACTGTACAGCAAATGACCATAACGGGAAGGCAACGCCACATTATGTCAACTCCATTACGAACAGTTGGGTAACAGACTTGTTCACAAATGGGACCTTGTTGATTGGCGGATCTGCTTATGCTGACGATGGTACATTTACGGGTAATATTTATGATTTCCGTATTTACAACAAGGCAATTACTAATGCAGATGTTGCTAGATCAACTGCTTTAATGAACACACAGAGTGCCGACGAGGCGTTAAACAGCTTTGAGAAGATGATGAACTCAGGCACGATCTATATGAATATGGCGCCTGCTTATGATGCTTATGTGGCACTTAAAAAAGCAAACGATGTCTACAAGTATGGTTTGCCTGGTACGTTGTCAGAAACAGAACTTGAAAATTATAAAGCCGACCTGGCTGTAGCTGTTGCAAATATGACAAAATACAGTGCCGCAGCTGTCAAACAGCAATACGCAGATGCCTACACCGCATTCAAAGTAACAGATCAGAATAATCTATATTCTGGATATACGTCTCAGGTTGCTTCAATCGGGTTGCTGTTTGCCGATACAGAACAAGCAAGCAATGAAATGGGACGTTCCGTAGGATCATTCAAATCAGAAGACTCTGAGTTGAATATGTATTACTCAACAAATGTGCTCATGTATACAGGAGTTTCAGGTGATACACCTCGTTTTCCTGTTGCTTTTAGCTTTAAGTATGGGTTAAATAAATGGAACACTAAGCGTTGGGTTTACACTGTATATCCTGTTGCAGATGCAAGCAAGAAGACCACTGACAGTACAGAATTTCGTTTGAATATGATCAATAACAGCGGCGAACATACAAACTGTTGGTATGGGTATACAACTAAATTAAATTATGCATATCTGCTAGGCAATACAGATACGAGATATGTTGTTGCCGGTGAAAGCACAAACGCACATAACCACTACAGTGATGTCAGTGAAACAGGATATGTTTCACCTTATGAGGCAAACACTGAGTATTTTGCTTCTGGTATTGAGTATATTGGCACTCCAACAAAGACATTGGAGGAATACACAATTGCCTGGGCCGCCCAAACAGGCGATAAGAGAAAGCCTGCGGATGCTACTAGTAAGTGGGTTGGTTCCGGCACTGCAACAGCACATACCTATGTTATCAATTATAAAAAGGTTATGGATGCTCTTGAGGCGAACAAACATAAGCTGACGGATGTTGATATTAAGAATTTCAGAGAAGGTGGCTTAAAGGCTCTCTATCAGACGTTTGATGATATCACAGGACTGGATCTGTCTATTAGCAAAAAGAGTGAAATCCAATCTGTGGCAGATAATATTGATGCGGCTATCAACGAAATCAATACATTTGAGATGAATACTTTCCAGAAAGACTCTACGCAGTATCAGGCCATGCGTAATCAAATGGATAAATATGCGGAAATTGAAAATTCCGACCTTTACACAGATGAGTCAAAGGCCGAATATAAGAAAATTTACGAAGCATCTCAGGGTATTATGACTGATTTGCTGAAAAACGGATATGTTGAAGACGCAAAATGTCAAACCAACGCAGACGCAATGGCAACTGTCCTAAATGAAAAGCTGGATGTATCTTCACTGACTCGTGCAATTGACAAAAAAGATTCAATTCAAATCTCAAATGGCAATCAGCAACAATATACGCTTAGTTCTTATGTGGATGGAAAACAATTCTTGACACAGGAGAGATCGGTAAGAGATGATTTGTCAAAATTGGGCAAATACGACACAGAGCCCAAAGAATATGGTTCAATTGATGGGTCAACCGGGACTTATGCTTGTCCAACCACCGGTATGTCAAATCGCGATCTTTTGGATGATGAAATTGAGAAAGTGAATGCTCTGGCATATTCTTCCGTTTCAGGCAACGATTATTATGCGACTTACGATGCTTGTATGCAGGTATACAATAGCCAAGATCGCAATGCGTTTACTGACGATTATCTCAATTCAAGCGACTCTGTATTTGTGCTTGGAGATTTGAATGGTACTTCCTCAAAGGCACCGCAATATGATAGCGCAAATGCAAATATGAAAGATACCGCTTATGTGCAGTATCAAGGACAGATCTACAAGAACTCTTCTAATGTAGATGCGATCACGACCAAGGTATTAACAGCACTGAATAGTGCAAACACGGATACGTCAACGAAGAGACGTACTTACACAGTTACGTTCGAGGTCTATAAGAACGACAAACTGGTTGAAACTGTAAAGAACAAAGAGGTTCACTATTATGGTGACATTGTTCATTTGGACGCTTCAAACTATGTTGATGGAAACACCTGCTACAAGTGGGAAGTGACATCAAAGGCCGATAACACAACTAAGAACGTGTCAAATGCGTCTAACACCTACGATGTACGCATTCAGAGCGACTCCGTGATCCGTGCATATTGTACAGAAAAAGCAACGGACGCTGCACAGGTCAACGTCAAGATTAACTCTCTATACGGAGACACAGTGTACAATATGAACTTAAGCAAGGACAGCAATGTGATGTTTGCAGATAAGGCCATTATCATCAATGGCGTAACTTATGCTCTTCCTAAGGTTCCGTTCTATACATTCAAGGGTTGGACGGTTAATTGGAAAAACTATGCTGTTGGTGACACAACAACACTCGCAAGTCTTACAAGCAGCGGGTCTGTAACATTTATCGCAAACTTTGAGGCAAACAAAGATGCCAATCAAATCAAGTTGGATGACCAGATCGTTTATGAGAGCGCTGCTTTTGACCAGAAGGTAAAGGTTTCATCACCCGGTGCATATGCAATCCTTGTTAAAGACAACGGCAAATATTATGTTGCTGCATATGGTGACACTTACGAATTCTTTGCCTATCAAAACATGGATTTCTACACGCTTACGAGTGAGAATGGCGCATACAAGATCAACGGTCAAACTGCAAATCTGTCAAGCGATATGAAGTTCACACTGGATCACAAGTTGCCGATGGTCTACACGACAGGTCTTGTGACTGGGGAGAATAACGAAAAGTACACCGCGATGAGTCTGTTTTCAGTAGACCCTGCAGTAACCATTACGGAAGTTGGTACATTGTACACTTCCAGTGCGGATTTAGCAACGGATGAAAATATGACATTCGGTAAAGCTGGTGTCAAATATCTTAAGTCCAAACAACAAACTGCAGTTGGAAATCAGTATTCTTTAACGGTTTCCACTGCAAAAGACAAATACGCAGACGGCAAAATGCTTTATATGCGCGGATATGTAAAATATTCTTACCAGTATGTAGATGCAGACGGTCGTACCTGCACAGTACAGTGCATCACATACAGCGATATTGTATCCGATGTTAATGCATTTTAGACAAAAAAAGGAGCGCCCAAATAACTGGGCGCTCTTGTATATTTCAAGTTTTTGACAAATCGTGGTATTAATAAGTAGAGCATAACGCTACTATAATATTGGAGGAATCAATTTTGAATAAGAAAAAATATTCGCCGCCTGAAATTGTTATTGAACATTTTAATACGCACACTGTAATTCATACCAGCGGCGGCATCGGAGAGGGCGGTGAAGTTGTTGACGAATTCTAAAACGAAACGAATCGGGGCATTTGTGCTTTCCGTTTTGTCCGTTCTATTTTTGTTGTTGCCAAGTTTTTCTGCTTTTGCTTCTGTCAGAAGTCCAGAAACAACGGCACCTTATCATCAGTTAAATGCTCCAACAGTAAATGGTAATCGGACGAATGAAGTGTCTTATGACATTGATGAAAAGAACAACAAAGTGACATTCTATTATAACGGCGAAGACGAAGTGTCCGAATGGACTTTTGTTGATAAAAATGGTAATTCTTACACTTTGGACGACCTGAAGGATAAGCTGACTGTTATCAGTATGGATGGCAACACCTTGGTGGTATCATTCAAGGACTGGAAGTATTTTGAAGCCCCGGATGGATTGACATTAAATGTACAAACGAAATCCGAGCATTCCACAGTGCCGTCTACCACAAAACCAATTGTGAAAGACAATTCTGACACGTCTCCTGCAACCGGATCGGAACAGGATATTAGTGCACGAGCTGCCATTATTGCAACAGTTGTGGCCGCACTGAGTGGGGTTGTGTTTATCGTTGTAACAAAAAAATACGACTAAGCGTCACAATATTGAGAGAGCCGATTTTGGCTCTCTTTTTTCTTTCTGAATTTCGAGGTATTAATAGATGAGGCATTAGCCAAATTTTGTGTAAAGGAAGGATGTTGATTTTTGAGAGACGGAGATTCAAAAACAAATCAAGAAAAAGACAAAAAGAAAAAATCAAGGTTGATAAGGGAAGTTGTTGCGTTCTTAATTGCAGCGGTCGTTGTGTGGGCCGGATTTTCAGGCTTTGAATATTATCTTACACATGACGATAGCCGAAAGGTTGCTTATGAGGACTTTATGTATCAGGTGGATCAGGGCAATATTGAAAAAGTCATTGTAGACAAACAGTCCTCTAGAATCACTTGGTGCAAGGGAAACGATGTGTTAACAACCAAATTTACAACTTATCCAGGTTCTGATGATTTTATTGAAAGACTGCTAAGCAAAGGCGTTGATGTGCGAGTCAATAGTATAAAGGATTCTTCTGGCATCTTTTCACTGGTCGGGACCATTGCGATGATTGGGGCAATTTATTTTATTTACTCCAAGCAAATAAATGTCGGAGAAGGCTTTGAAACAATAAATGGTAAGGAAAGCACAACCACATTCGATGATGTTGCCGGTATGTCTGAAATTAAAAGTGACCTGCTGTTTATTGCGGAGATGATGAAAAATCCAGAATATGAAAAGAGCGGTGCCAAAATTCCAAAGGGTATTTTGCTTGAGGGGCCTCCAGGCAACGGTAAAACGCTAATTGCTCGTGCATTTGCAGGGGAAACGGGTGTTAACTTTATTGCAGCGAATGCGTGTGATTTTAGCAATAAATTTGTCGGGGTAGGCTCACTTCGTGTTAATCAGCTGTTTAAAGAAGCGAGAGAATGTGCCCCTTGCGTAGTCTTTATCGATGAAATTGATGCAGTCGGATCAAAGCGTACAGATGGAGGGGATTCTGCCAGCAAAGAGTTTAATACCATTCTGACGGCCATTCTGAATCAAATGGACGGATTTTCTTCGAGAGATGGAGTGCTTGTGTTGGCAGCCACAAACCGTGCGGACTCTCTGGATCCGGCTTTGCTTCGCCCGGGTAGATTTGATCGGAAACTGATTATAACTCTTCCAGATAAAATGACAAGAAGAGAATTGCTTAAGTTTGCCACAAAGGACGTTGAAGTGGACGATGAAATAAACTTCGACAGACTGGCTGGCAAAACACACGGCTTTAGTTGCTCAGAAATCACAGCTATGGTTAATGAGGCCGTCATCAATTCTGTAAAGAACAAGCGCAGCGCTGTCATGCAAAAGGACTTTGAAACGGCCATTTTGGAGTCTCAGCTCAAAGGTCACATCAAAGAAAATTATGAGCAAAGTGATCGTGAACGTCAGATTGTTGCATATCACGAAGCCGGACATGCTATTGTATCTTACTATAATGGTGGTGTAGGCGTGTCGGCAATCACAATTCGCCCAACTACCTCAGGAGCCGGTGGTTTTACAATTACAGATGAACGAACAGAGGATCTTGCGCCGATCAAAGATATGTACAATCGAATTGTTATGTGTTACGGTGGCCGAGCTGCAGAGATCTCTCTGCTTGGCGGCATCGATATGGCAACAACAGGTGCTGCACAAGATATCAAGGTAGCTACAGAGCTGGCAAAAGAATACATTGCCAATCGTGAGGGTGTTGATTTCTCTCAATGCGGTGAAATTGGCGAGAAAATGCTGATTGAAGACGTGAGAGCGCTGTTGCGCAAATGCGACACAAAGGCAAGAGAAATCGTAATTACCAACTGGCATAAAGTAGACGCGGTGGCGAAAGAACTTTTGAAGTGCGATGAATTGTCAAGAGATGAATTTTTGACAATTATCAATGGCGACACAGCCGGTAACGCATCTGCCGCTTAACTGTGGGCTTTGTTTCATGGTATAATTGTTATGTCAGGACAGCTGGTTGCCAATAGCAACCGGCTGTTTTCATATTTCAAAAGGGGGGAAAGAATATGTCTAAATTGGAAAAAGTCATCGTTGGGCTGGTAATTGTCCTAAATGCGTTTTTAGTTGGCTATATTTGTTTGCATTTTGGCGCTTTCTTTGCTGCGCTGGCCTGGTACTGCATCTTGGCATTAACCATGGGGATACTTGCAGGCGTGATTGGCATTGTTGTGCTCATACTCAGCGCACTTGGTGTAACATTCAAAATTGCTTGGCGATTTTGGGTGTGTTTGTTAATGGTTATAACCATTTGCGTACTACCAATTATTATTTTGTAAGGAGAATATATGTCCAAAATTACGCTTTTACAAGGAGATTGCTTGAAACTTCTTTCCACATTGCCAAAACACTCCGTGGATATGGTACTTTGTGACCTACCTTATGGTACAACCGCTTGCACCTGGGACAGAGTGGTTCCAATGGGGGATTATGTAGTTGAAGAGATAAATGGTAAACCGGAACAGTTGGAGTTTGATGTGTGGCTGAAATACGCTGTAGAATCGCTTAAAATGACCGATTTACAGCAAGTCGTTAACTATTTCGAACTGAATAAAAAACAGGGCTTGTGGAGCCTGTATAGGCGCATAGTGAAGCCTAATGGTGCTATTTGTCTGTTCGGGCAAGAACCTTTTTCGTCCTATTTAAGAACGACTAATTTATCGAATTATCGGTATGATATCTACTGGGAAAAAGAACGACTAACCAATGTGCAGCAAGTTAAGCGCCGGGTCGGAAAAACTGTAGAGCCGATCAGTGTGTTTTATGCACAGCAACCGACATACAATCCGCAAATGCAGGTTTACGAGGGGCCAAAGCGAAAGAACACAGTAAAAAATGGCAAGCTTGGCGTGTTAACCGACTTAGGAAATAAAAAGGTGAAGCCTTATGTCGATAATGGCTTGCGTTATCCAACACAAGTTTGGAAGTATCCGCGTGAATTCTTAAAAGAAGATCATTTTGCAACGCAAAAACCTTTGGCGTTATGTGAAGATCTTATTCGAACTTTCACGAATCCCGGAGATGTCGTTTTAGACAACACGATGGGGTGGGGAACAACGGGCCGTGCTTGTGTAAGAACGGAACGGGACTTTATCGGAATTGAACTAAATATCGATCATTTTCAAATGGCGAAAGAAAAGATCTTGGCTGAACAACAAACGAAGCGACAAATGCGGGCAGCGTAACAACGCCAAACAGAAATTAACAAGCTTCGGGCTGAACATATGGTTCCAGGTCCATCTTTAGGCGGGGAGACTCCCCGCCATTATTTTTTGCCTATTTTGCACTTTGTTTCACCAAATGAACTCACGTTTTTGTATGAAAATGCATTTTCCCTCAAAATACTGAGTTTTTGTGAAGAAATGCAGTAAATAGTTGCAACTTATTAAAATTCGTGGTATTAATAAGTAGAGAATGCGAAACGTTTCACAGAAATGTTTCAGACAAAGAAAGTTGGTTATTTTTTATGAAAGCGACAATGAAGAAATGTTTGGCTGCACTTTTGGCAGTGTTGATGTTGTTTACATCTGTGCCTGTCACTACATTTGCAGCCAGTGCGCCCAAAGCGCCCTCAATCAGCGTATCAACGGGCGACTCTGCATTTACTGTGTCCTGGAAGAAAGTAAGCGGGGCAACCGGTTATAAGGTTTACTACACCACGGACTCTAAATTCAAAAAGGGCATCAAGTCCGTGTCAACGAAGTCTACAAAAAAGACGGTTTCTAAATTGGGCGCATACCGTAAATATTATGTACGTGTGAAAGCCTATAAGACGGTGAAGAAGGGTAGAAAGACAAGACAGTTGTTGTCCAAATATAGCAACACGGCATCTTTAACCACGAATGTACGTCCTTCTTATGTGCGTTCTGTGTCAGGTGGGGAGGCAACACTGACTGTAAAGTGTGCTTCAGCTTCTAAGGTCACCGGATATCAGGTGCAGTATGCAACGAATTCAAAGTTCAGTGGCTCGAAATACTGGAACAGCACGAGTCCTACAACGACCATTAAAAAGCTTGGCGGCAAGGGTGGCGCTGCGCAGAAGTATTATGTACGCGTGCGGACATACAAGACCTACAAGCACAAGAATTACTACTCCAATTGGTCCGGTTCCAAATCAGTATCCACCAAAAAAGTGACCTATCCAAATACGCCTTTGGTTGAGGATGCGTCAGCAGGTTTGAACTTTATGACTGTAAAGTTCCTGCCTTATGGCAACATTACTGGCTTTCGTGTTCAGATTGCAACAGATAACCAGTTTAAGAAGATCGTAAAGACGACCTCTACTGTATCCAATGCTTCTGTGACCATTTCTGGACTATCTGAAAACACGGTCTATTATTTTAGAGTATGCAGTGTGCGTAATCTAAACGGGGTGGAATATATTGGTTCTTGGAAGGTGCCGAAGGATAATATCTTGAAAACAGAGTCCTCTGTGGCAAAGGACGCACCGTCCAATGTCCAATTGCAGTTGTCTAATGAAAATAAGACTTGTACGGCGTCTTGGAGTGCTTTGTCTGGTAGTTATGACAGCGTTAAGTATGTCCTGCAGTACAGTACCAGCCAGGCTTTTCCAAATGAGTCCTATGCGACCAAAACCATAAACACAACTTCTACTTCTTGCTACTTTCCAACAGCTTACAACTTCAGCTATTATGTGCGCGTAAAGGCTGTTGTGACAAAAAGCGGAATACCCTATGAGTCTCCCTGGAGTGGTACAAAGATTATTACGGCTTTGAATCCTTACGCTGTAGAAAAGGCCCCGGATATCAGCAATACAAATGTAGACCTGAATTCGTTCTCCGTAACCTGGAGTGCGGTGTCGAATGCAACTGACTATCAGGTGCAATATTCAAAAGCAAGTGACTTCAGCAACGCAATTTTGGCCAATACTGTGAACTTGTCTTATTCTGCTTTGAAGCTAAATGAAAACACTACGTACTATGTTCGTGTTCGCGGTTTTAACAGTAAGGGTGTCTCCAATGTTTATGGGCCTTGGAGCGCAACAAAGACTGTAAAAACGAAGCAGTTTGTGGTGAATGAGGGCGTTAAGGCAACGTTGTGCGATGATGGTAATATTGTTGGCAATAAGCCATTTGCATATGGATTTGCATACATCCAGATAGTCGTCGATGATTCAGACAGGGATAAGGAGTATGCTTCCCATTTGCGCAATGTAAGAAAGGCATATGCAGAAACCGGCGTTACGTCCTCAATGAGTGATGTAGCAAAATATTTGGCAATCACAAAGTGGATTTCCTGCAATCTGACATACAACAAAACAGATGTCAATCATACATCAGGGCAAGCTTTGAAAAACGGCTACACCGTATGCGATGGCTACGCGGCAGTATTGACAGATCTGTGTTACTTCGCAGACATTCCTTGCTACTTTGTGTCTTCGAGAAAGTATAATCACGCATGGAACGCAATTAAGCTTCAGGGAAATTGGTATTACGTTGATATGACGGATCCAAATGGCTTTTTTAGCATGCCGGTGACTTCTCAAGAATCGTATAAAAATTATCCGCTAAATAACATGTCCCTTAACCCGGATAGCGAAAAAGATTTGGATCCATCTTATAAGAAGACATATAAAGATAGAGGAATCTTCGCGCCGTGGGGATCATCGAGTACAATGAAGTCTACAATTGACGATTTGGCTAAAAGTGAGTTTTCAGGCATTGCAAAAATCAAAACGCCTTGCCGAAATTCTGGCAGATGGGCTTCACTGGACAAACAAGAGATTGCTTACACACCCGTAGCCGGTGGCAGCAACGGCAACTGGTTGTACTAATTTGCACATAATTAAGCCTCCTTTGCAATTAAGCATTGGAGGCTTTTTGTTATCGAAAGTTTATGTTATAATTTAGGAGAGGCAAGCTTTCGCGTTTCAATACGTCTCCTTTTATTGATGCAGTGCATAATTATAGTGACTTATTTGGACTTCTTAAGTAACCGCAAGAACTTTTTCAACTCGTGAATGAGTGTGTTAAGTTCGTGCAGGCATAGATAAATAAGTAGCAAGTATGCTAAGTATTTGTCCATGGCACTCACCTCCAATCTAAAATTTTTCAACCTTAGTATTGGAAATGCGAAGTCTCTGCTATCTCCTTAACGCAGTACAGAACACCTGTGCTACATACGTGTTTGCATTTCTACAAACCAGAGAAACTTGCCTCGTTTTTCATTATAGAATTCTAACGTGTTTCTGTCAATGCATTTTTCATTTTGTTGGAAACGTGTTATAATTATTATATAGTTAAATTCTGGCCATTGAGCTGCAGTTATATCAGTATAGCTGTAGCTCTTTTTATTTTTTTGAAGAAGGGGGATTGATTTCCGTGAAAGAAAACGTGGTCAAAGTTTGCAAAAAATCACTGGCGGCATTTTTAGCTGCGTTGATGTTGTGTGCAACCGGTTCTGTTTGCTCACCAATCGTTGCTGAAGCTGTAACCAGCAGTTCGTCGTCTTGGCACAGCTTGCACCGTTTTACAGTGAGTGGAAAGGATGCATTTTGCATTCACTTCAATGGCGTTGCGTCAGGTAAAACAATCACATTTAAAACAGACAGTACGGCTAAAAAGTATTATAAAAATCTGGGCGCAAGCAAGCAGACAAAAATCAATAAGATTTTGACAGCTGCAAATGAGTTGGGGTATCTTAACAATTCTTCAAACGCCAAGTATTTTGCCATTCAGCGTTGCATCTGGAAAGTAACAGACGGCAATGTTGCTGAAAGTAAGAATACGGATAACATGAAGAAATTCCGTAAGGATACACAGCCGTATTTTGATAAGCTGCAAAAGGCTTATCCAAGTATTGATGTTTCTGCAAAGCCTAATATTTCAACCATTACCTTAAACAGTGAAAAGAACTATGTGGGCACAGGGACAGATAAAAACAAAGTGCTGTCCGGCTGGAAGATCAAGAGCACTGGGGACAGTAATTTACGCGCAACGATTACTGGAAACAAATTAATTGTAGATGGCTCTGACGCTAAAGACTTTAGTGGAACAAAAACAATTAAACTGGCGAGAAATAAGCCTGTATTCAGCGTTGGTGAGTCACAGGTTGGACGCTTCAACGATCAAGAGGCAATTATGACCGCCGGTGCATATAAGACTCCGACTGCCTATGTAAATGTTAGATCACACACCGAAAGCTTTGTGGATCCGGAGTACGCACAAATTGTCGTCAAGAAGATCGATGACAACAGCAATCCAATTGCGGGTGTTAAATTTCTTGTCAAATACCGTGACCCGCTGCGTGATGATATCGTAAAACAGATCTCCATCGTAACAGACGCATCTGGTATTGCTAAGACTGCTGATGTATCATCAAATGACGAAGATCGTCTTTTGGTGTGGAAAGATAAGAATGACCACTCCAAAGGCAAAATTCAATATTCTGTCCAAGAGGCAGAATATAATGATGATGCCTATGTGCCGAATAATAAAGTTGAAGGCGTATCAGGTATTACATTGAGTGCGAATGAGGTTCGTTATGTTTCAAATATCGGTATGCAGCATTGGGTGAATACCGAAAAGCGCGGAGATGTAAAAATCATCAAGAGCGTTGAAACAGCAGATGGTTCTTACAAAGACGGCACAGGATTTAAGTTCCGTTTAAGCGGTACTTCCTTGTCGGGCAAACCTGTAGAGTATGAGTCAACAACAAATGAAAAAGGTGTAGCCTACTTCTGTAATGTGCCTGTCGGGTCTTACAAAGTCACAGAAGTGCAAAAGGACGCCTACATTCCGGTAGATGCACAAGATGTGGATATTGAATGGGATGGCGTTGCCTCGAAGCAGGAGTTTTCTACTGATGAAAAAGACTTCCAAGAGTCAAAGACATTGAAGTATTTCCTGGCAGAAGACTCTGACGATGAAAATACGGATTTGGACATTAGTGGAGCTGAAGAAGGGGACGCTGAAGACTCTGAAGTAGAAGATTCCGGTTACACGGGTGATACAGCGGAATATGTGGCTGCAAATGTGTATCAGTTCAAAAACCACTATAAGCGCGGTGATCTCAAAATTGAAAAAGACGCCGAGTATGTGAAAGACGGTACGCTGAACATTGAGACCGCAAAAGGCGAAGGCTTTCAGTTTGAGGTTTCAAGCAAGGCAGCAAACAACGTGACAGGCACAGACTTGAGCTATACAGTTGAAACAGACGAAAACGGTGTGGCTTATCTGAATAATATCCCTGTAGGAACCTATAAAATCACCGAATCATCTGAACAAGCTCAATATATCAAGCTGAACACTGTAACAGTAACGGTTAAATATGACGGCGAGTCCTCTTATGATACAAAGGGATTTAATACATTTGATCCTGACGAAACAGCATTTAGTTCTGATAATGGTTACACGCTATCAGTAACAAATAAATACATCGTTGGATCTGTTAAGGGTGTTAAGGTGAACCAGGACGGTAAACCTCTTGAGGGCGTTTTGTTTGGGCTTTTCAAAGCTGATAATGAACAGACATCATATACTGAGAAAAGCGCTTTAAAGACCGTCACAACGGCTCAGGATGGCTCTTTTGAGATTAAGAATATTCCATATGGTGAATATAAACTGGTTGAACTAAAAGCCAAAGAGGGCTATGTCTTAACCTCTGAGCCAATTGATGTCAACATTACAGAAAACGGGCAAGTCGTTGAGTTGACCGTCAAAAACAACATTGTAACCGGTAAAATTCAAATTACCAAAACAGATGTAGCGACAGGAAAGACCATTCCGAATTGTCAAATTGAAATTCTGGATGCTGAAAAGAATGTCATTAAGCGCGGTACAACAGATGCCAATGGTAAGGTTGAATTCACTTTGACTTATGGAACTTACTACTATAGAGAGTTCAAAGCTCCTAAAGGGTATGTTCTGGACACAACACCACATATGTTCAAGATTTCTAAAGACGGACAAATCATCAAAGCTATCATGACAAATGAAGCTGAGAAGAAGAAAATCGTTAAGAAAAAAGAACACAAAAGGGTGGAAACGGGTTCAAATTCCGTTTGGTTCATTGCGACCGGCGCTGTGTGCCTAATTGCCGGTGCTGCGTATTTAATCATTTCTCGTAAGAAAGACAAGAAAACAAACAAATAACATTTAGAAGCGCGGCTTTGCTGCGCTTCTTTCTTTAGAAAAGAGAGGTAGAATAATGGTGGATGATAAAACACATGTATATTCCAGCCCTTTCAAGCGGCGGGACGACAAAGATACACTAAAGATTGTGTATCAAGCCTTGCAAGAAAAGGGTTATGATCCGAAACGCCAAATTATTGGGTATTTGCTTTCAGAGGATCCAACATACATAACCAATCATAACAACGCAAGAGCACTGATCAACAAAGTCGATCGGTATGAATTACTGGAAGAAATGCTGGAGAATTATTTATCTTAGAGTGAGTGCGCATAAACCGTGACAAAATGTCACGGTTTTTTTGTTTTTCTTGTTTTGCAGTATTAATAGATAGGGTCGATCATCTGTGACATTCGGCTAAATTTAAAAAGATTGGAGCGTTTGTATGCCATTAGAAATTGAAAACGAAGACAAGAAAAAAGTATTAGAAAAGACGCTGGCAAGTATCACAAAGAACTTTGGCGATGGTTCCATTGTACGACTTGGAGACTCTCCGAAGGATTTTCCTAATTTACCGACCGGAATTTTGCCTCTTGACATGGCTATCGGTATTGGTGGTCTACCGAAGGGTAGAATTGTTGAGATTTATGGCCCGGAAGCAGCCGGTAAAACGCTGATTACCTTGCAGGCGATTGCAGAGACACAAAAAAATGGTGGAGTTTGTGCGTTTATCGATGCAGAACATGCTCTTAATGTAAAATTCGCAAAGAATGTTGGTGTTGATGTAGATGCGTTGCTGTTGTCTCAACCGGACTTCGGAGAACAGGCTCTGGAAATTGCTGAACAGTTGGTTCGCAGCGGTTGTATAGACTTGCTTGTTGTGGATTCGGTAGCAGCACTTGTACCAAAGGCGGAAATTGAGGGCGAGATGGGGGACCAGACCATTGGCCTGCAGGCAAGACTGATGAGTCAGGCTATGCGAAAGCTGACAGCCGCTGTTGCAAAAACAAACACCTGTATTGTATTTATTAACCAGCTTCGGGAGAAGGTTGGAGTGATGTATGGGTCCAATGAGACAACGACAGGCGGTCGAGCATTGAAGTTCTATGCATCTTTAAGACTGGATGTTAGAAGAATTCAGCAGATTAAAAATGCAGACGGCGTTGTTGGTAATAAGATCCGTGTTAAGGTCGTCAAAAACAAAATGGCTGCGCCATTTAAAGAGGCTGAATTTGATTTGATTTTTGCAGAGGGCGTATGCAACGAAGGCTGTATTTTGGATATGGCAGTAAAACTCGGGATTGTAGAAAAGAGCGGGGCCTGGCTTTCTTATGGCAACGGAAAGATGCATTGTCAGGGAAGAGAAAAGGCTATTGCTTTTCTGAAAGAAAACGAGGACATCAAAAACGAACTATCAGATCACGTTAAGCAAGCAACTGTTTGACCTGTTTTACAAAATGTGGCATAATTTAAGTGTAAATATCAAATATGTCTTCGTATGAAGACACTAAAACGTGTTTTTTTTAGAAAGTCACCCGGTGAGGTCGTATGACACAATCACCAAATGGGTGGCTTTTTTATATATATTATTTTAAGTCCTCAATTGAGGCAATGTTAAGGAGGTAAAAAATATGAGAATCTTCGATCAAGCCGTGGTTAAAATGATTAAGACCACCAATAAGATCCAGGCCAGTGTGGCAGCCAAACGGATGCAGCGCGCAGAGCGCAAGGCTCAAAAGGCCCAGGAACGCACTCCAAAAATGGAGGCACAGCGCACCAAAAAGCTCATTGTCACCGCTTGTGTGGCGATGTGCATCGTGGGCGGCCTGGGATATGCCTTGGCACCAACATCTCCCAGTGCGGAGACGAAGGCACCCTCTGATGTCGCAGAGAGCACCTCGATTACAGAGGCAGCGTATGCGGCAACCGAGGAGGCTGCCGAGCCTGAAACCACAACCGAGCAGACAACTGTTTGGGAAGTGGTAGCGGAGCCTGAAACTGTCGTTAAGACGGTTTATAAGAAGGTCCCGACGGCGGAAATCAAATCTTCTGTGGCTACTACGCGTAAGACTGCAAAGTCCACTACGCGGAAGGCCGTAAAGAAGGTTACGACAACCGCGAAGACCACCACAAAGGTGGCAAAGAAGGCGGAAAAGACCACAGCACCGAAAATGGTGCATGTAGAAGGCTATTGCGTTTGCGATGCCAACTACAACTTTATTGGTCTTTATCAGACCTCCGAAGAGGCCATGGCCGCGTCACCCAGTGACGGCAGAATTTTCTACATGAGTAATGTGGAATACAACGCCAACACAACGACGCTGGCACAGGCCATGCAGCACGAGTTGGTGCTGTACCAATAATAACAAAAGCAGGACTTCGGTCCTGCTTTTTCTTTTTTTTCTGAAATGCGGTATTAATAGATAAGGGGTGATAAATTGGCTGATCGAAAACTTATAAAATTAACAGTTCCGGGTGCTCCTTTTGGCAAACAGCGTCCAAAATTTACTTCTCGTGGGAAGTTTGGCAGAGCTGTTACACCGGAAAAAACAGTAAACTACGAGACGTTCGTAAAATTATTGTATAATGAGAAATACGGAGAATTGAGCTTTGAAGCGGATGAGCCGCTCAAAATTACCATCCGTGCATATATGCAAATTCCGTCCAGCAAATCAAACAAACAAAAAGAACTGATGCGTCAGGGCGTTTTACGACCAACAAAGAAACCCGATTGGGATAATATTGGGAAGATCATTGGGGACGCGTTAAATGCCATTGCGTATCCGGATGATAAACAAATTGTGGAATCTCATATCGTAAAGTTTTTTGACGAAAACCCAAGAGTTGAGATTGAAATTGAAAACATTGATCCGCCACAAGTGGCGGCGTAAGTATTGCCAAAGGAGGAAAAATAATGGCAAAAGTAGATTTCGTAAGTTTGAATGTATATTTCAAAATCAAAGACCCAAAAGACGCAAAGGACGATCTTTATGCGTCCGTATCTGTAAGTGATGTAAAAAATATTGGTGAATTAACCGGGACACAAATTGCAGACGACATTCTTCGCGTTGTTCAAGACTTCGCTGAATCTGTTGGTGTGTCAATGGAAGATATAGATATCGTATCTGAAAGTGAATACGATGCAGCAACTGTAAGCGATGGCTTAGAAGTCGCCGACACCTCAAAAGAGGATGAGTGGAGCGATTTGTACAGAGATTTCTACAACGCTTAAGCGACAGTGTTAATAACGAAAGGAGATTTTCAAGATGTTGTATATATTGCCGTTCTTTTTAGCTGCCATTGCAATCCTTGTGGTGAGTATTGTCGCTCTTTGCTATAACTCCGACTGCAGCCTACTTGTAGTGCTTATGGTGCCCATTGTAATGACCGCTGGTTTAGTAGATACTTGTCGTTCAGATGTGTCTAAATATATTGATATACAGCCGCAGTATGCTGAAAGTGTGTCAGCAGCTTTGGTACCTTCGGATACTGAAAAATCCAATAAATCGTACTTCACTAAAGATGGCGATAAAATCGCATTCTGGGTTAAAGACGAAAACTCGAAGGAAATGAAATGTCAGACTGCCTCTGTCGATGATGTGGTGGTTAAATATTGTGGGACAAAAGAAACCCCGCGTGTAAAAACTGTCCCGTATAAATGTGTACTGACAAGTAAACCGGATTTTTGGACATCAGCCACTTTGGACTGGGAACTGTTGCACAAATATAATGTGGGTGATGATGTGCTTTCTGATCCTAAAATAGATATGACAAAATCAGAAGAAACTAAATATATTTTATATGTGCCCGAAGATTCTTCCATGAATGCAGTAAATTCAGTATCAAAATAAGGAGGACGTGTTTTGCTTATTGTAAATTTCTTTGGTGCGCCTGGTGCCGGTAAGTCAACAGGTGCAGCTTATGTATTCAGCCGCTTAAAAATGGCAGGTGTTCGCTGTGAACTGGCAACTGAGTTTGCAAAAGATGCTGTTTGGGAAAATAACCAAGAAGTTTTGCGCAATCAAATTAAAATTCTTGGTGAACAATACTTCAAAATTACTCGGTGCGAGGGTAAGGTTGATGTTCTCGTAACAGACTCTCCACTTATCAATAGCTATTATTACAATTCCGACCGCTCTTTGGGCGATGGGTTCAAACAATTGGTCTTTGATTTGTTCGGCAAATACGAAAACATGAATTTTTTCATCAATCGGACGAAGCCTTATGTTCAAGAGGGTAGAGTTCAGGACGAAGAAGAAAGCAATATTGTCGGAGAAGAACTAAAAGATACAATGCTTGCCACGGGAATTCCATTTGAGGAATATAATGGCGACATTGAAGATTACGACAAAATCACACAGAGAGTGTTGTCTGTGATGCGCAATAGGGGACTAATTACGAAAGAAATTGCTGCCCTCGATCCGTTTGCAGATCGTTGCGAAAAGGACGCTGAGGGCGTTCCCTGTGGTTCGTTTGAAGCAATTAAGAAACCTGCTCGTGGTGGCATTTCGGTTTACACGGACGGCGCTTGTTCCGGAAACCCCGGACCCGGCGGTTGGGGTGCTGTCATTATTTCTGATGGCGTTGAGCACGAACTAAGCGGTTCAAATCCGAGTACAACCAACAACCGCATGGAGCTTACTGCTGTAATTTCTGCGTTGCAGGCTATTCACCCGCAAGATAATATTAAGTTGATGTCTGATTCAAAATATGTATGCTCGGCCATCAATAATGGCTGGCTGGATAATTGGGTCAAGAATGGTTGGAAGACCGCAAGTAAGAAGCCGGTGCTTAACAAAGACTTGTGGGAAGAACTACTTGTACTTTTAAGAGACCGTAAGGTCGATTTCAGTTGGGTTAAAGGACATCACGGGAATAAGTACAACGAACGATGCGATGCGTTGGCAACATCTGCCATTGGCTGAGTCATTCGATACTTAACAGAAATATAGTTAGCTGTCAGAATTCTTAGATCTGAAAATGCTGGCAGCTATTTTTTTCAGATAGGGGGTGTAGAAATGTCAACATATGTAATGTCGGATATTCACGGCTGCTTTGATGAATTTATGCAAATGCTGGATTTAATTCATTTTGGTTCAGCCGATGAATTGTATGTACTGGGTGATGTTATCGATCGTGGTCCGGAACCGATAAAATGTTTGCAATACTGTATGGATGCAGAAAATATTCACTTGTTGCTTGGAAATCACGAATATATGATGCGATGTGCTTATGAGTTGGGTGAAAAGCGGTTGTGGTACGAAAATGGTGGCCGCGTCACACAACGACGGTTTTGTGCCTTACCGCTAACTGAACGAAATATGTTATATATATATCTTACTAAGCGGCCTTGCTTTGCTCAACTCAAAGTAAATAGTCAAGAATATATTTTGGTCCATGCCGGGCTAACAAAAACATGGTATTCATATGATAATCTTTCGGATGTGCTTCGGAGAAGCATTGATGACGAGAGTGTTATTTGGCAACGAAACGAGTCAGAGACAGTAAATACGATGACGTCTTTGTTTCCGGACAAGATGTTAATTCACGGACATACGCCACTGGTGGATGGCGTTTGTAGACAATCAGAGAATGTGCTGAATATTGACTGTGCTTGTGTTTATGGCCACAATCTTGCTTGTGTGAGATTAGAAGATCAAAAGGTATATTATGTTTCTAAATCCAAAAATTAAGGCCACTGTTTGGTGGCCTTTTCTCTTGCGCTTTTGACTCTTCTCTGCTATACTATTGGTCGAATAATTTCGAAAGTGTGGCAATCTGATGATCAAAATTGTGAAAGAATACGATTGGAATTATGTGCTGGATAGTGGGATAGTACTGACTCCGCAAGACTGGACAGGAGAATGCTATACAGTAGATAACAAACAATACTTTCCAGTCTTTAGATGTTATCCTGGGGATTGTCACGAACTGAAGATTATTGGTTTTGAGTTGTCTGATTTTCTGGCGAAAAAGCATTCAGATATCAGTTGGTTTTGTGATTAACTAAATTTTGTCTGCACGTCGAAATGTGTTATAATTCACTAAAGGCCCATAATGGGCCTTTCTTTTTTTGTGCGCTTTCTTGTTTGTGGTATAATTATTATAAAGTCATATTTGAGCAGTTATCTTTTTTGAGATAGCTGCTTTTTTGTTTCATCAATAAACATTAAAATAGCGAAAGGAGAAAATTATGACTGAAAAAGAGTATCTTGAGTTGATTGCAAAGTGTAACCAGGCTGCTGATGCATATTATAATGAAGATGATCCGATTATGACGGATTATGATTATGATATGATGATGCAGAAGATCAAGAAATATGAGAGAGAAAATCCGGACAAGATTGCCTCGCAGAGTATGACACAAAAGGTGTCAAATTCTGCGGGCAAATCCACATTTGAAAAGGTGCAACATGTAGTTCCGATGTTGTCTTTGGAGGATGTGTTTAATAAAGATGACATTGAAGCGTTTGTCCGTTCTTTTCCAAACAACACTGCGTTTTGTGTTGAAGAAAAAATCGACGGCTTATCTATGTCTGTTACTTATGTAAAAGGCAACCTTGTTCGGGCTGAAACACGCGGAGATGGCTATATTGGTGAAGATGTAACTGAAAATGCCAAACATATCTCCGGCATTCCTGTGCATTTGCCGACTGGAACTCGAGGCGGTACGATTCCGGAAGTCCTGGAAGTGCGTTGTGAAGTCTATCTGCCTGTGAAGGATTTTGATAGAATTAACGGAAAGCGTGAAGAGAATGGATTAAAGCTGTATAAAAATCCTCGTAATGCAGCTGCCGGTCTTTTACGCACGCATAATGTTGCAGAAATGAAAGACGCGGGGCTTTCTGCTTTTGCGTTTAATGTGCAACGTGCCGAGTTCGTAGAGAAAGATTACTTCGATATTCGCGGATATGCAAATTCACTCACTTCTTCTCACCACCTTGGTTTGACTTGTTTGATGGAGTGGGGCTTCAAAGTCGTAAGAAGTTCTTTCTGCTCTTCGTCTTATAATCCCAGGACTGCAACTATGAGTGATGTGGTTGTTCTTGTGCATGCGGCTATCGATGAGATTGAAAAACGGCGTGGAAAGTTACCTTATTGGATAGACGGAACTGTGGTGAAGTTGGATAGTATTAAGTTGCGCAACTCTTTTGGCAATACGGCGAAGTGTCCTCGCTGGGCAAAGGCGTACAAGTATCCGCCGGAGGAACGTCAAACAAAAATTCTGGACATCGTTTTACAGACCGGCAGAACAGGTCGCATTACACCCGTCGCTGTATTCAGTCCTGTAAATCTGGCTGGGACAACAGTAAATCGTGCCACACTGCATAACCAGGCAATTATTGACAAACTAGGCATCAATATTGGCGATGAAGTAATTGTTCGAAAAGCAGCAGAGATTATTCCGGAGATTGTTGCAGTTGTAAAGAAGAAGGACAAGAATGCTTATAATATTTCCGATCATGTCTGTCCGTCTTGCGGTGGGCCGCTTGTATCTGATGATCTGGGCGATTCTTGGGTATGTAAAAACACAGGTTGTCCTGCACAGCTATCTCGCTATATTGAATTCTTTGCATCAAAAAGTTGTATGGATATTGATGGCCTTGGGCCAGCTCTTATTGACACATTCATCAAAAAAGGATGGATTAATCGAGTAAGTGATATCTATCGTTTATACAGTCATTATGATGAACTGGTGAAAATTGACGGCTTCGGTGTAAAAGCGGCAGATAAGCTGTTAAAGAATATTGAAGCCTCCAAAACGCGCGATATTGATTGTTTGATTAAGTCTCTTGGCATTCCAGGCGTTGGCAAACATATTGGCAAGATTCTCGCTCGAAACTATCCAGATATGTATGCCATCGAGATGCTTAGTGTCGATGAGCTGATGTCTTATGATGGAATTGGCGAGATCTCAGCAAATGCAATCCATAACTTCTTTGCAAAGTATGACACGCTGGAATCTGCAAGACAGCTTTATGGTCCTGGTCCTTACGGGGTCGGTCTGAATGCTGTATCTCTGTCTTTTTCAGATAATAAAAAGTCTGCAGGTAAATTAGACGGAATGACCTTCGTCATCACCGGAACATTACCCTCAATGAAGCGCTCAGAGGCCCAGAAAGCCATTGAGGATCTTGGAGGTAAAGTTAGCGGCTCCGTATCTAAAAAGACGAATTTTGTCCTTGCAGGCGATAATGCAGGAAGTAAACTAACAAAGGCTGAAAGTCTCGGCATTAAAATTATCGACGAGGCGGATTTTCAAAAAATGATTGCATAATTTTACAAGAGAAGCTCGAATGAGCTTCTCTTTTTTGTAATAGTAAAGGTATCGGAGGACCAATATGTCAAATTGGAATGAATTCATTTATAACACAGATTTTTCAAAGCCAAATCTTGCCGAAATTCAAGCGCAGCTTAATCAAACCACACAATGCTGCAATGTATATCCACCACAAGAACAAATCTTTTCAGCGTTTGACAAAACGCCATTGGATCAGGTGCGTGTAGTTATTTTAGGACAAGATCCGTATCATGAGGCGGGCCAGGCGAACGGGTTGGCGTTTTCTGTCAATCCGGGAACAAAGACACCTCCTTCATTGCGAAATATTTTTAAAGAATTAAAAGATGACCTGGGTGGAGAATTGCGAACAAACACTGATTTGTCAGATTGGGCAGAGCAGGGCGTGTTATTGCTAAATACCTCTCTGACCGTTATCGAGAGTCAAGCCAACTCATTGGCGAAATTGTGGGAGCCGTTTACAGATTCGGTGATTCGACTACTAAATGAACAGGAGCGGCCAATTGTGTTTGTTTTGTGGGGAAATAATGCCAGAAAAAAGAAGTCAATCATCGATGTGTCTCGGCATTATGTCATTGAGTCTGCACATCCAAGCCCGCTATCAGCAAATCGAGGCTTCTTTGGCAGTAAACCATTCAGCAAAACAAATCAAATTCTTAAACGACTTGGCGAAAACGAAATTTGCTGGGCGTAGATTCTTCTTGCAGAGGAGATGCCTTTGTGCTACAATGTGGCTTAGGAGATTTTGCCATGAGATATTTTTCCAGCCCAACAATCACAACTGAAAATTATATTGTTGGCAAGGCCGTTATCAATGGCCAATTGGAGACGGTTCTGCTGTCTGACAATGGTGAAAAAATACTCCAGTATGCATTTCGCTCGTCGTCATTTGAGCCTACGGAAGCAACACTCGTTAAAACAATAGTTGTAACCTCTGTGTTCGATGCAGCACTACAACAATTCATGGATCTTAAGTATTGAGAGAAGCTTCGGCTTCTCTCTTTTTTCTTGTTATGATATAATTAAATTGTAAGGTGGTATTCTCTGACTTTCAGAGGGTAAGTTTTACAAATATAAATATTATTTAGTCAAGAGTCATCGTGTTAAAACGGTGGCTCTATTTTTTTAGGAGGTTTTATGTTCAAATTAGATGATTTGAAAACTGGAGATCGAGTTGTTCTCAGAGATGGACGCTTTATGGTCGTTCTCAAAAATACAGCCGTCGGGAATGTTATCAGTAGTTTTGACGGCGGTTCGTTTATGGCATTGGGCAGCTATACGCAGTCACTCAAGGTTAAGAGAATTGACTCTCGTGAACCAGAGGAGAACGATAGAGATATTGTTAAGGTAATGCGTCCCTGTATGCCTGCACATCTGCTTTTGCCGTATTCTCCAACAACGATTACGGTGTATGAAGAAATGGTGTCAGAGGCAGCCACAGAGCGTGTAAAGGAGGCTTCGTGATGGTTTGGATTATTCTATTTGCAATCGCGTTTAGTTATTTCTGGACGTTCTCGGTGGCGCGCGCAGCATCTAAGAGAAGCAGGTCCGAAGAATACTGGGAGGAGGAAGATAGTATTGCAAAATGTTATTCTAACATTAGCAACAACAAAGCGAAGCACTAATCATGACGTAAGCTTTTGGGTTTGTACCTTGCGAGATGTAAAAAGTGGTAAAGAAATGCTGTTTGGCGGCTATTTTGAGGGCCCGCTCTCACGGCAGGCAGTAATGAACTGTGCGTTGATTGAGTCAGTGCAAAAGCTCAAAAAGCCGGTGAATATCACGGTTTGCACCTCTCAAGGTCATGGTACTCGGTATTTCGAAGAAGCCATGAAAGACAATTGCAGCAAGCGCCATAAGTTCGTGTTTGAGAAAGCCGCAGAGTTAGAAACGCTCAAGGAGTATTTATCGGAGAGTGTTAAGGTGTTCGCTGAATCTGATCAAGCACCGGACTTAACGCTAATTTCCCATAACGACTTCGATGAAGTTTCTTAACTTAACAAAAAGCCACATTTATTTGTGGCTTTTTCTTTTTTCTGCAAATGAGGTATTAATAATTAGAATTAAGTTTCGCATGTGCAAACATTTTTCAACAAACGAAAAGCAACAAATATAACGAATGTTTGCATTGGTGTCGATAAGGAGAAATCAATATGGCTGATAAAATTGAAACGGATCAGAATAAAAAGAGTATTAAAATGGTTGAAAAGACCTTTGCCAGAGAATTGAATTATATCGAAGACGTAAAAATCAGAGCCTACGCAGTAGAAATGCTGCGACTGGCTCCCGGCTATTTTTATTCCGCACCAAGCAGTTCCAGCGGAAAATATCATCCGGCCTATGAAAACACAAAAGGTGGTCTGGTGCTGCACGTTAAGGCAGTAGTTTACTTCTTAATGCAGTTTTATGTGTTGGATATGGTGGAATTCACACCCAGAGAAAAAGATCTGCTAATCGTAGCTGCATTACTTCACGATGTAAAACGAAACGGTAACAACCCGCGCTGTGAATACACCCAGTTTGATCACCCGGTTATCGCCGCCGATTTTATTCGAGAATATGCGAACTGTGGGATTATTTTTCCTGATGATGCCGAGTTTATCGCAAAAGCCGTAGAATCTCATATGGGGCAGTGGAATACACGCGGGAAGAAAGAACTCCCGCTGCCAAAGACATCTGCACAGAAACTGCTGCATATCTGTGATTATTTGGCTAGTCGTCCCGATGTTGACTTGAGCAAATATCTTTTTGACGGTGATGAGGTTCCGTCTGTATCAGAAGTTAAAGAAACGAAGCTCACCTTTGGTAAGTACAAGGGCTTAACATATCAGCAGGCATTCGAACAAGATCCGGGCTATGTTCACTGGATCTATCGTAAGAATTTGGAGCTGAAGGAGAATGGTGAGAGAACATTTATCCCCATTCAAATGCTTAAGAGTATCGAGACCATTTTGTGTGAGGGAGAAATCAAGCCTGCAAAAGCCGGCTAATGGTTTCTGTTTTTCATCAAAAGATGGTAAAATTATTGTTAGAAACGCAATACAGATTTGGAAAGAAGGCAGCCTTTTGAGGTTGCCTTTTCCTGTATGTGTTTTCAAATATTGTAAGGGAGGTTGATAACATCAAGATTATCAAAAGAAATGGATCTGAAGCTGAGTTTGATGTTGAAAAAATCAAGATTGCCATACGCAAGGCATCAGATGCCACTGAACAAGAGACACTCACGGATCAGCAAATTGATGATATTGCTGAATTTGTAGAGTTCAAGGTTCACAAATTAGGCCGATCTCCGAATGTAGAAGAAATCCAGAATGTGGTTGAAAAGCAGATTATGGCCCAGGGCGCTTTTGATATTGCAAAGAATTATATCGAATACAGATATAAGCATTCTTTAGCGAGAAAGGCGAACTCGACAGATGACGCTATTTTGTCGCTTTTGGATTGCAAAAACGAAGAGATCAAGCAAGAAAACAGTAATAAGAACCCAACCGTGAATTCTGTACAAAGAGATTACATGGCCGGTGAAGTCTCAAAAGACATTACCAAACGAATATTGTTGGATCCGGATATTGTAGAAGCGCATGAGCAAGGAATCATTCACGTACACGATACGGATTACTTCGCTCAACACATGCATAACTGCTTTATTCGATCAACAAGATTTATGACTTCTGAAGGCGTTAAATCCTTCAAAGACTTCGAAGACGGTGACGTGGTTATTGTTTTGGACAAGGATGGCGTCCAAAGACAGGCAATCGTTCACTGCTACGGAAAACAAAAAATGAATCAAGTCAGATTTTTCCGAGATGGATTTTTCGGTGCTGCAGAATACAAAACGATTGTTTGCACGCCAAACCATCGCTGGATTTTATCTGATGGAACTGTGACAACAAATTTGAAAGAAGACGACGCTCTTTATACGCCCAAAGGCGTATGTCAGTCTGCTTGGAAGGTTGTTTCTATTAAGCCTTATAAAACCACAACGCTACACATTGAGCCGAAAATTGAAGCATGGTGTGTAGAAGAGCCGATAACGCATTCGTTCACATTGGAGGACGGAATGCCAACCGGTAACTGCGATCTGGTGAATCTGGAAGATATGCTTCAAAACGGGACTGTGATTAGTGGAACAATGATTGAAAAGCCCCACAGCTTTTCGACGGCTTGCAATATTACAACCCAAATTATCGCTCAAGTAGGTTCGAACCAATTTGGTGGTCAAACAATCACATTATCTCATTTGGTGCCATTTGTTGATATCAGCCGAAAACGAATTCAAAAGCAGGTAGACAAGGAGCAGCAATTCATCAAAGAAAAGCTGTCCGACGAAGAAAAACAAAAAATTGTTGAATCACGATTGGTTGAAGAAATCAATCGTGGCATTCAGATGATCCAATATCAATTGATAACGTTATCTACAACCAACGGCCAAGCACCATTCGTGTCAGTTTTTATGTATCTTAACGAGGTGAAAACTGAACAAGAAAAACACGATTTAGCGTTATTGATTGAAGAAATGTTAAAACAGCGCATTCAAGGCGTAAAAAATCAAAAGGGAGTATATATCTCTCCGGCATTTCCAAAACTATTGTATGTGCTGGAAGAAGACAACATTCATGAAGACTCAAAATACTGGTATTTGACTGAATTGGCTGCAAAATGTTCAGCAAAGCGGCTAACTCCGGATTATATCAGCGAAAAGAAAATGAAAGAAATTAAGGTTGATGAAAATGGAAACGGGCAGTGCTTCCCGTGCATGGGATGTCGGTCCTTCCTGTCTCCATACATTGACCCTGAAACCAAACAACCAAAATATTACGGAAGATTTAACGAAGGTGTAGTAACCATCAACTTAGTCGATGTTGCCTGTTCTTCACATGGCGACATACAGACTTTCTGGAGGCTTTTTGATGAACGCCTGGAATTGTGTAAACGCGCTTTGTTAATACGTCACAAAAGACTTCTTGGAACAACATCTGATGTAGCTCCTATTTTGTGGCAACACGGAGCGCTCGCACGATTAAAACCGGGTGAAAAAATTGATAAGCTCCTATTTGACGGCTATGCAACTATCTCTTTGGGATACGCAGGACTTTATGAGTGCACAAAGTATATGACTGGAAAGTCACATACGGATAAGGCGGTTGGAAAGCCTTTTGCACTTCAAGTAATGCAACACATGAATGACAAATGTGAAGAATGGAAAACAAAATATGGGCTTGGTTTTTCAGTCTATGGTTCTCCCATGGAGAGCACTACTTACACATTTGCAAAATGCTTGCAAAAGCGATTCGGCAAAATTCCGAATATTACGGACCATAACTACATAACGAACAGCTATCATATAAACGTCAGAGAAAAAATTGACGCATTTTCGAAGCTGAAGTTTGAAAGTGAATTTCAAAAACTCTCCCAAGGCGGAGCAATTTCATATGTAGAGGTTCCAAATATGCAGCATAATATTCCGGCAGTTCTTCAGGTGATTAAATTCATCTATGACAATATTATGTATGCAGAATTGAATACCAAAAGCGATTACTGCCAGCGCTGTGGATATGACGGAGAAATCCAGATTGTGAACAAAGATAATAAACTTGTGTGGCGTTGCCCTAATTGTGGTAATGAAGATCAAAACACAATGAATGTCACACGCAGAACATGTGGTAAACAAACCGATATAGCCACATTATCAAACAATAGAAATTCAGGGGAAGTTCACTCTTATAACAAGATAGATTATCCTGAGCCAAGTCAAAACAAAAACAAGCAATGTGATGTATGTGGAAGACACTTGCTGCACGCAATTGGATATTACGGACAGCATTTGTGTAATAAACACTATAACCAAATCAAAAAATACGGAAAGCCCTTAGATACAAGCCCAAGAACCATCTATGATCTAAATGAGATTACGGTTGTTGGTGATGTTGCGTATATTGACCTTTATGATAAGTCGTACAATGTGGTCGCGCAAGCAATTATTGACGCTGATGATGTAGACAAGGTGCGTTTTACGAAATGGAGATTGAAAAGTGGCGGCCAATATGTTGTAAATTGGTCAAAACATTCCGGCTCGACTGTTTTCTTACACAGGCGCATCTTAAACACAAATGAATTTGTGGATCACATAAATGGCAATCCGTTGGATAACAGAAAATCCAATCTGCGCATTGTGACGAAATCACAAAACCAGATGAATGTGAATTACAAGGGTGTATCACTTACAAAGAACGGTAAATTCTATGCGTATATCAAAATCGACCAAAGAATGATAAACCTGGGCGTATACATTGACGAATGCGATGCGCTTTACGCCAGATGGTTCGCTGAAACGATTCTTTTTTGTGAATATCGTTTCCCAAAACCAGAGCCGGATTTGCCGGAGAGAAGAAAGACGGAAATTCGAGAATATGTTTCAAATCGTATTCGAAAGTATCATCATAACATTGCTGCTTAAGTTTGGAAAGGTGCAGAGACTATAATTATTGGTGTTGCTCAACCAGAACGAATGGAGAGAACATAAGGTATAGTCCAAACCCGTTTAATAATCATAATATCGGGAAACCGAGGGTATTGATTTGTATATCGGAACACAATACTGGAATCAAGGCAGGACACAAGAGATCAAAGATCGAGTTCTGCATTTATAACAATTAAGGAGAGAGGCCATCTGGCCTCTCTCTTTCTTTTAGAGAGGTGAATATCATCAAAAAATCAAGCGAAATTTTGTATACAAAGGGCAAAAATGACGAGTGTTATACATTGCCTTATGGCGTAAAACCAATCATCAAGTACATACCAAAAGACGCTGTAGTGTGGTGCCCGTTTGATAAGGAAACTCGGAATTTGTGCAACAGATTGTTGCAAACGGCAATAAGGTCATTTGTTCGCACATCGACAACGGGCAAGACTTCTACTCTTTTGAACCGGACGAACATTGGGATGTGATAGTATCTAATCCTCCGTTCACAGGCAAAAAGAAAATCTTCGAGCGAGCCTTGGATCTGGGCAAACCGTTTGCACTAATTTGCTCTGCAACGTGGTTTAACGACGCGGCTCCTGTACAAATCTTTATGGACCGCAACAGAGAAATGCAAATTCTGATGTTTGATTATCGAATGCGGTTTCTAAATAACGGTGCTATTGACAATAAAATCAATTTTAAAAGCGTGTATTTGTGCTGCAATTTTCTTCCTCGTCAAATCATTTTGGAACACCTGGATGTGCCCAAAACACAGAAAAATGTTGCATGATTTTTCTTTTTTGTTAAATCTTGCTATAATTTTAGTGACCGACAAGGGGGGTTGATTATATTGAACTTAAAGAAAATTTTTGCGGTCGCTTTAAGCGCCGTTATGGCTTTTGGTTCGAGTTCTGTAGCCTATGCTGCAACAGATTCAACGCAGGCATTAAAAAACGCATATGCAGCTGCTGAAACGACAAATACAAACTCAAACAAAACAAGCTTTATCAATGTGTCTGCAACGGAGCAGTATACAATGTTGCGTATTGTGCCGGAGGTTTCCGGGTTTGTGCAATATTATATGTACATCAGTTCCACAAATGCAAAAGCGAATGTTAAGCTGATCAAAGACTTCGATCCGGCTACCGGAAAGTATCAGACCATTCGTGACCAGAGCATTAACACTTCAACAGGGGATATGGATGTTGAAAGTGCTGCATATATGACAAAGGGCATTAGCTATTATTTATTGCTTACCGAGCAAATGGCAAACATTACGCTATTACCGGAATATGCAGAACATTCTGTGTCTCTGTACCCACACAATCACACTTACAAATCCCATACTGCCAAGAATGGAAGATATGACGAGTGTACGATGTGTAAACACCGCAGAACCTACACAAAGATCAAATCCGTAAGTGTCTCCACCAGAAAATACACATACAACGGTAAGGTCAAGAAGCCGCGTGTCATTGTGAAGGACGCAAACGGGAAAACGGTAAGTTCGAAGTATTACACTGTCAAATATCCATCTGGCAGAAAGAATGTTGGACGATATGATATCTCCGTTAAAATGAAGGGGTATCCGTATTACGGCTCTTATAAGACAAAATTTTACATTATGCCAACCGGCACTTCCGTAAAATCTGTGTCAGGTAGCCGCAAAGCACTTACTGTTAAGTGGAAAAAGAAGAAAGCCCAAGTGACAGGGTATCAAATTCAGTATTCTACTGCCAAGAATTTCAAAAGTGCGAAGACAGTGACCGTTGGTAAAAACAGTACAACCAGTAAGAAAATCAAGAAGCTCAAAGCAAAGAAAAAATATTATGTTCGAGTTCGGACCTACAAGAAAGCAAAAGTGAACGGTAAAACCAAGACTTTTTATTCTGGCTGGTCCAAAGCGAAGAGTATAAAAACAAAATAATTTGAACTTTCAGGGCTTTGGGAAACCAAGGCCCTTTTTCAATGATAAAACAAAGCGAGGTGTTTATTTATGCTGACATATTATGGAGTCGATGTGACTCGAAAAGAATTAGACGATATTGAAAAAAATACAGACAGAATTCAGCGTCTTTTACCGGTGCATGAAGACGTAGTGGTGAACATAACGCCGTGTAAACTGGAAAATTCTGGTATAGATGGTGTGGCTGCTAAAGTCTCTTGTGCATACAGGGGATATAAAGTTATCGGGGAAGGCATGGGATCTGAAAAGAAAATTGCAGTGCGTTTGGCCTGTGATGATGTTATTCGCAAAATCAGAAAGATTAAGACCAGGCTTAACAATGTGGTATCTGTCCAGAGTGTTGTGTTTCCGATCCAACCAAAGCCGGAGGTTAAACACGACAACGCAAAGACGCCATATGATCAAAAAGTACATATTACCGATAAAGTTCTGCCAGTTGAGCGGATGTGTACAGACGCCGCTATTGATCGGCTGCAAGGGGAAGGATTTGCCTTTTTTGTATATCTCAATGATGAGGACACAGTTTGTCTTGTTACACGAAACGCAAATGGCGGTTTTACCAACTTTGAGGTCTGCTAATGGCAAGTGCAAGACCCTATCAACAACAACTGGAACGTGCTGCTCTTGAAGATAGCATTCGTTCGTTTAGCCAAACAAAAACGAATCGTGTAGCAGTTAAAGTTGTGACACAAAACAAACAAAAGCATACAAAGAAAACGCCGGTATACACAAAACGGCAGGTCTTGTCTTCCACATTAGCGATATTCATTATTTTCGTGTGTCTGTCAGTTGGTGTCTTTGTAAAAGCACAAATTAGCGCCAAGACATCTGAACTTGCATCGCTAACGCAGGAAACTAATGTTCTGGTCGATCAAAATGAAACATCAAAGAATATTCTTTTGAGTAGAATAGATGGTAAGAACTTCGACGAATATGTGCAGTCTGTTCTTGGTATGCAAAAGAGAACCGGCACAAAAATCAGATATATCAATGTTCAGGAAAAACTAAAGGAGCGAGAAAAGAATGCCGAAAAGCAAAACAACGAAAGAACAAATTAAAAAGCAAAAGAACGAAATTCCTAAAAAGTCTTTCTATCTCATGAATTTGATGGAAATTATTTTCTTCCTATCAGCACTGCTTGCATTGCTGTATGTGCGCGGCTCTGGGCAGTTTGTTTATATGATTGATGCCCTTTGCCTGTTTGGAGTCGGCCTTGTATTTTTGATTGCTGAAATCGTATTGCGTATTAGAACGCGTTATTATGATTTTTACATTGGCGGTAAACGAATCGTCTATGATAAAAAGCACACGAATGATACAGTCCTTTACGAAAAACACAAAAAATTCTATGAGTATGTTATCAAGGAAGATGATGTGACTCAAATTAAGAACTTTGGTTTGTTCAAGATCATTTATGGCAAAGTAGAAGAAAAGACGATGCTTGGTAGAGAAGTGGAATTTAAAAACACGAAAGACAAGCTGATTGTTCCATATTGGGCAGACAGAGGGCAGATTAAAGCTTCTGGGTTGACCAACAAAGCCTAACATTTCTGTTCTTATTTTGTTTGTGGTACAATTTTAATAGAGTTATAAGTGTGTAGCAGTCATTCCATTCAGGATTGGCTGCTTTTTTGTTGTAACTTTAAAAATATCATTATACAAAAAGGAGATTTTTCAATGAAAATTGAAATTACAAAAGAAGAACTGAAAAGAGTCGTAGCTGTATGTGCACCGATGGTGGCTCATACGTCCTCAACTCCGATTGTAGAGTGTGTGTTGATTTCCGCTTCATCTGATGAGGCAAAGATGTTCGCATACGACTTTACAAACTCCGTTTCCTGTAATATGGATGCTCGAATTATTGCACCTGGCGAATTGGTGTTGCCTGCAAAAATGCTGATGGATATTTTAAGCAATGTGGGGGATGACATCATTTGCTTAGAAGTGGTTGGTTCTAATTGTATGTTCCGATCCGGGTCTTGTTCTTATGAACTTCCGTTGACGGATGCATCCTTATTCCCTGAAATGCCGAGTGTGCAAGACATGAATGCATTACCTTGGGTGGAGATTGACTTGCAGGATTTCAAAAGCGCCTATAAAAAGGTTGCTCCTTGCTGTGCTTCCGGTACCAATGCTGCGGTTTCAGGTGTCCATATTGAGACCAGTGGCAAGGATGTTCAGGTAGTTGGCTGCGATGGATATCGTGTCAGCATTGCAAAACTTTCTGGGAGCTGTAGCGAGCCGTTATGTTTCACGTTGGACAAAACTGTTGCACGCGCAATAGCGTCTGTAATTGGCGACAAAGTACGAATTTATGTTGGAAAGCGATACAATGTCGCTTGTATTGACGAAATTCAGTATATCGCACGAACTTTTTCGGACGCCTTTATTGATTATAAACGGGCAATGGCTTATGACATTGCTGAAACTGTAACCGTGTCGAAGAAGAATTTAGAGCAGGCCATTAAGTCTGCTTTGCCTATCGTAGACAATGCAGCTAAAACACCGCTTAAGTTAACCTTTGGTGACAAACTGGTTGTACAGTCTTATTCTGCACGTGGCCATGTAAAAACGTCTTGTGACCTGGATGATAGATCCGGAAACAACGAACCAATTGAAATCGGCGTTAACAGCCGTTTTTTACTTGACAGTATCGCGGCTTGTGATACTGACAACCTACAGATTGGTCTGAAAAACTCGATTTCACCGATTCGTGTACAAGATGAAAACACAGATGTAATGGTTCTGCCGATGCGCTTGCGCAAGGCCGCCTAAATAATTCAAACATCCCCGACATCTTTGTCGGGGATGCGTATTTAGAGAAAGGAGAAAAAATATGCAAGTCAATTTTTCAACAACTACGGATTCATTTGTGATTGACAATGTGGAGCCAGGAGATGTGTTTAAGGTGATTGCAAACCGCATTGCGCAACTGCAAGCACCGGATACAGTAACCATCAACACGCCTATTGGAAACGCTCGTTTTCAGTTAATTCCTGGCGGCGGTGCATTCTTTGTCCGAGAAGAATATAACGATATTTCCATACCGGACAGCGAGACGCTTGGAACCGTATATTTGGTTATGGTTAATCCGGAACATAACAATTATAAGTTCTACAAACTCGAGGATTGTGGTGGCGGACAAGTCTTGGCTACATATGGCCGCATCGGGGCTTCAAGTAGCGAGGTGTTTGGTGAGCGTACACATTATTATCCAAAACATATGTACTACATCAAGCTCGCTGAAAAGCTTGCAAAAGGTTATAAGGATATGTCTGACGTCTATCTTGCAGAGGACACAAAAGACGCATCAGAGCCATCTGAAAAGACGACAAATAGCGTTGACGGCAACAGCCCTGCAGTGAAGCTTTATAACACGCTGAAGGCGTATTCTCGACACGTAATTCGTGAGTCGTGTATTTCATCCAATGTAACAAAGTCTATGGTTGAAAAAACTCGGGAATTACTGTCTGAATTGTACGCAATCACGGACGATGTAGATAAATTCAACACGCAACTCCTGAAGATTTTGTATGTCTCACCGCGACGCGTCTACAAGGTAAGCGACCTACTCGCAAAAGGTGTATCTGATTTTGAGAACATCGTCAATCGAGAGGACTCTCTTTTGATGGCAATGGAAGCTGTGGCCGGATCTGCATCTGACAAGTCACACAAGGCCAAAATCGATGGATTTGATATGTTGGGCGTTAAGGTACATTACGCAACAGAAAAGCAGCGAGAAGAAGTCCTGAAGCATCTTAACGACACGCTTCGACCGAAAGTTCGCAACATTTATCGAGTGATTGCAAAACGACAGAAAGAGCGATTTAATAAATATCTTGAAGATAACCATATCCGAAAGGTAAAACAGCTCTGGCACGGCAGCAGAAATGAAAATTGGCTGTCAATTGTGAGCAATGGGCTTATGTTGAGACCAAATGCTGTAATCACCGGTAAAATGTTCGGTGACGGAATTTATTTTGCTCCCAGTCCGTCGAAATCATGGGGATATACATCATCTTATGGTAGCTACTGGGCTCGTGGTACTTCTGATACTGCATTTATGGGTTTGTATGCTTGCGCAATCGGCACGCCTTTGAATGTCACTTGCGCACACAGATATGACCAAACGTATTTGAAGTCAATCGGCAAGAACTGCGTTCACGCACACGCAGGAACGCAACTGTACAACGATGAAATCGTATTCTACGATGAGGCGGCAATTCTGCTCAATTACATTGTGGAATTTGATGCTTAATTTTAACGAAAGGGAGGGGCTTGTGTCTCTCCTTTTTTCTTTGTCTTTTTTTGAAAACTGAATTTAGACATAACTATGCAGTTTTGTCTAACATTGATGGATAATTTGGCATTTTTTGCTGCTTTTCTTATTTTCGCGGTATTAACTATTGGGCACATTTTGTACTGCTTGATGATTCATTCTCGGATAACAATCAGTTAATCATCGCATTGTGTTATGATATTTTCAACTTTTAGAGTTTTCAAAGTATTAATAAGTACAAACATTCTATCATTTTTTTAGAAAGGAGAGCTCAGCTCTGACAAATCAAGAGATTTTTAATCAGGTAAAGTTATACTTTGATACGCTGCACGAGAGCAAGCAAGACGGTGGGCTCTTCGTGTTTGCAAATCAAAATCATCTCCAAAAACACAGTTCAGGCGCAGTTGGTTCTTGTATCAATATGATTGCGAATGATCTAATAAGAGAAGACTGCTCTGTTTTCGCTACATTGAACTCATATAATCCTGCTAAGGACGCTGTGTTGCGCACGCTGCGGTCTTTATGGCGTGCGGACTGCATTATGGTCGATATTGATGCAGATGTTGAATTAGTTGGACGAGAGGAAGAACTCTACAGGGCCTTGTCTTGGTTATGGGTTATCGATAAAAAACTGCCTGAACCGAACCTGGTTTCTTTTTCCGGTGGCGGCGGTATTCATCTGTACTTTACTTTTGGACACATTCCGGCATCTATGCATAAGTCGTTGCGCTACTTGAAGCAGCTGATCAACAAACGAATTCAAGAATATCTCGATACTTGTGGGATTGCGCCAACCGCACATAAAGAAAACGGAACATTTGCCCATTACCGGGTAGATATGAAAACTGTAGATCCACAGCGTTATGATCGTGTGCCTGGCAGCATAAATCCAAAAACTGGTCGTCGTTGTGTTTGCTTTAAAACCGGTGTCGAGCGATATAGCTATCAGGACATTTTTACCTATTTTGATGAACAAATTGAAATCAACCGCGCTAAGATGGCGGATTATAAAGAAAAGGCAAAATTATATAGCCGAACAAATAAAGAGAAGTCTTGTAAGGTCAAAAAGGGTAAAAAATACGGTGTAAGTACAAAGAACCGTGTACCCAACAGGCGGGTGCAGGGCTTGTTTGCGCTGCAGAAAAACGGAAAGTCTTTCGATGGCTGTCGAGAGTTTGCTTGCCATATTATTGCAAGCTCTATGCGTTCTATGAACAAGCCTGTTGAAGAAATCGAAACGGCTCTCAATACATTTAATGCTGGATTTGCAATGCCACTGGCTTCTTGTGAACTTCAGGCAATTTTGCGGCAAAAGAACGTTTATCGTTTTACAAATAAGTACATTTCTGATGTTTTGGAATTAACTGCAGATGAAAAGAAACTAATGTTTGCTGCAAAGCGACCCGGAAACAGAAAAGAAAGAACCTGGAGTAATAAGGTTGCGATTGCAAAGGCTGCAATGCAGGGCATGACGGTTGTCCAGACGGCTGAACGGGTAGGTCTCAGTGTATCCTGTGTCAAACACATGCGCGCCGCTATGCTCCGTGAGGGCGGATTTCTTTTCTGGTCTTTAAACTGTAGCAAAAAGGCATTTGAAAAAGAAATAAAAAGATTAGTTGCTGAATTGCGTCAAGCCGCTCTTCTGATTAAAAATGGTCCTGTGAGAGCAGGGCTTTCTCGTGCTGCTCAAAATTCTGATGCGAATGTTGAAAATATGCTGAAACGGGGCCTTCTTTCTTCATGTGCTGATGGTTCGTTTTGTCAAGTATATAATATTCTCCGTAGGCATAACTCACTTAATACACTACAGCATTATATAGCCCTACACCCCAAGATCTGTGCGTCTGTATTAGATGCATTCTGTCAGCCCTTTGCTGTCTCTACACAATTGTCTGACAGTGCTGCATCCGTAGACTCGAGCACTAAAGGGTGTCTTAAGTTATTCGACAATACAAACAATGCAATATCCGAAAGTGCGGCGTATGGCTTAAACCATGCTGCATAAGCAAACAAGAATTTGTCAGTAACAAATATACTCAGCGGTATTATACTTTGTGGTATAACTATGGAGAAAACCATAATCGTTGGTGTAAACAAGTGCATTGCTGTTTATGCTTTGTGCTTTCAATCCGTTATCATGTATCACGGTGTTGAGATGCTTTTAAAATGCAAGCAACGAAACTTGTTCTCCGATTATTGGGAAAATTAAATTTGAGAGGTGTAAAAATTGAAAAATATCGTTTCAACTAAAAAATGCATAGCGTTGTTGTTTCTGTTTATTACAATGTGTATTGTCTTTGCAGGATGTAGTCCTTCTTACGAAAAAATGGCAGACAGTAAGCCTATGGACATGATTTCACTTGATAATGCCAGAGTGCAGTTGATCTCTTACGCAGGAAACAAATCAAAGGGTGTCTATGTATGCAAATTTACATTCAAGAATCAGTCGAAAGATAAAGCTGCATTCAAAGATGTGATAAAAGTGCAGGCATATCAAAAAGGAAAAGAATTGTCTTCCGTAAATAGTCTCACTACGACCAACTCTGAAGAAAAGAAAGTTGTCCCTAATGGTATGACAACGATTACATTGTTCTTTAGATACGATCCGGAAAACGGAAAGATAAAGCTTGATGTGTCTCCTAAGGAGGCAGAGTCTGACATTGTGTCCGGTTCTTTTTATTTGCCACTTGATGGTGTATTTGAGTATGCTGACTTGATTTGGCACGCATAATTTCTTGCAAATGCAAAAATGTGTTATAATTATTTCATACAGTTACACTGTGTAGTATAAGTAAAGTAAAGTCAAAAAAACATTATTTTGCCCTTCAGTTCATTAGCCGATGAAACTGGAGGGCTCTATTTTTAAGGAGGATTAACAATGACAAACTATATGCGTATGACCGGCAAGTGCATTTCTTGCCCGGATTCTGTCCGTGGTATTTTGTTTGACCGTGTATGTACGGCTTTCATGTTTACGGGCAATGATAATCAGCACACCTGTGTGCAGATCATTGTTCAGGACGACAGTAATGTTAAGCTGCATGTCCCGAATTTTGAAAGCATCGAAACCAGGGATGATCTTGTGACCATCCATGCCGGTAACGGTACATACAAGTTCACACTGTGCTGAACTGACGAACTGGCCGGTTGGCCAAATTTGCAGAGGAGTCATTAATTTGGCTTCCCTGTTTTTTTGTTTATTTGAGCTGGCAATTAATATATATAGGAGAAAAGTGTGTTTTTAGCAGAAAGGGAAAAGAATCGGCGAAAAGCATTTTGTTATTTTGTTGAGTCTATAAAAAAGCAAAATAAAGATACAATTGTTTTTAGCGATGAATTATATCAATTTACTTCTAAAAGAGGTAAAGTGTGTAAATATTTGCCTTTAAGCAGTATCGAAAAAGCCGTTAGAAATTATCCAAATAACAAAACTGAAAGATGTGATGGCTTTGTTTTTGTTTTGCTTAATGAATGAAAACTTATTTAATCAAGAGAGTCTATGTGGCTCTCTTTTTTGTTTTGTCCAAAATCTGATATAATTAGATTATAGGTTGTTTCACACAAAAAAGAGTCCGTCTATCGCATTAAGCGTTGGTCGGATTTTTTCATTTTTCAAATATAAAAGTATTAATAGATTGAGGAGGTGCTTTAAGTGTCAAACCTATATACGAGATACCACATGCACAGTTTTTTCTCATTGTTGGATAGCACGACGCCGTTCCAGCGTTATGTGGATCTTGTTGCTGCTGAAGGCGGCAAAGCAATTGCATTTACTGAGCATGGGAATCAGTGGTGTTGGATTGCTAAAAAAATGTATTGTGACAAGAAGGGAATTAAGTACATTCATGGAATGGAAGCCTACTTGACGCAAAGCGACAAATTTGAAAGAATTCGCGACAATTATCATGTCGTGTTGTTGGCAAAAAATCATGAAGGCGTGGAGGAAATCAATAGGTTGTTTTCTAAATCGTCTGAGAATTTCTATTTCAGACGACGAATTACATTCGAAGATTTTCTGAATATTTCGGACAATGTGATTACAACGTCCGCATGTCTTGGTGGTCCGTTGTGGCAAATTCCAAATACTATTCGCTCTTTGGAAGATAAAATTCAAAAAGAAGATGCTCTGATAGTAGCGTATAATGCGGAATACAACAAACTGATCGCCAGTAAGCAAACCAAAAAAACAGAGGCGAAACTTCAAAAACTGAATGAAACCATTCAGGAAAAGGAAGCTGCATTGAAGTTGCTGGAAGAAAACATTCAGTATCTCAAGGCTATGTATATTCCGCTCTTGAAAAAATTCGATTATCTTGAAGTACAGCATCACGTGAAGTCCGACGAGCAGAAAAAAGCTAACTTAATGCTTTGGAAGTATGCTAAGAAGTATCACAAAGAATTAATTGCTGGAACAGATACACATGCTGTTGACGAATATGGTGCTGAATGTCGTATCCTTCTGATGGAAAGTAAGCGAAAAACAGGCAATGTCGATTTTCTATCATATGAAGACGAATTTGATATGACCTGGAAAACTTACGACGAATTGGTTGCGGCTTATAAGGCCCAGGGCGTTCTGCCTGAAGAGGTTTATATGCGTGCCATTGAGAACACCAATCGGATGGCCGATCAGGTTGAGGACTTTGAACTTGATAAGAGCTTTAAGTATAACGACATTCCCGGTGTGGACAATACAAAGCAGGCTTTGAAAGAACGAATCAATGAGCGATTTGTTCAGAAGAGACAGGCTGGAATTATTCCGGACAATATGGTGCGAATTTATTTGGACCGTATCCGTGAAGAGTTCCGTGTATTGGACAAAATCGGTATGACAGGATTCATTTTGTTCATGTCAAATCTCATGACGTTTTGCCGAGAGAATAACATCCCGGTTTCTCCGTGTCGTGGATCTGTTGGTGGTTGTTTGGTTGCCTACATTGTAGACATCATTGACTTGGATCCAATTAAGCGGAAAACAGTATTTTCACGGTTTGCGAACGAAGACAGAATTGAGCTTGGTGATCAACAAAATAGTACAGTTGCAATAATTACATTATTATGGAGTGTACTGTATGAAACTTCAATTCGATTCTAAAACACATGAAGATCAAGTCACTAAATTATACATAGATGAATATATCAAAAATGGTAAGTCTGTATACCAAATTGCTAAAGAACTAAAAATTAAACCACAAACATTATATCGATTGTTTTCTAAATTTGGATTCAAACTTAGAAGTAATAAAATCAATTCGCGCAAATATTATTTTGATGATCGATACTTTCACACAATTGATACTCCCGAAAAAGCTTACTGGTTGGGATTTATTTATGCTGATGGATACATAACAACCAAAAGAGTAAGAGAAAGTCAATCGCTTGGCATTGCGCTATCAATTGAGGACAGAACGCATTTAGAAAAACTCAATCGTGCCTTGAATGGAAATGTGGAAGTAAAAATTTATAGGGAAAGTGCGGGGTATGCGGTTGGAAAAGAATATTGCAGAATTGTTTTTTCAAGTCAACATTTGGTGGATGATTTAAAAACGCATGGCGTTGTTGAACATAAGTCAAATGTCCTTTGTTTTCCTTCAATCGATCCTTCTTTAACTAGAGACTTTATCCGTGGGTATTTTGACGGAGATGGTAGCGTTTGGATGCAAAAGAAACATGGTGTTCCGAAAGATCTTAATATTGGATTTGTAGGAACAGATTCTATGCTTATTTCAATTCAAGAAGAACTGAAAAACGCTGGCGTTATTCGTCGATTTTATCCATTAAGAAAAAGAAGGCCATATCAGGTGGTTTCTAATTTTAAGTTCGGTGGAAATATTCAGGCAATGAAATTTTTAGACTATATTTATCTTGATTCTAGTGTATTTTTAGACAGAAAGTACAAGTTTTACAAACAACAAAAGGTCACCCGCTGCAGTGATGCAGCGTAAAACAACTTGGTGAACCCGTATTTGCGGGGTGTTCTTGAATCAATAGATTTAAGTGCTAACGGTAGAAGTTAAATAAGACTGTCTTGGTGACATATCCAAGACCGGCTGCAAGAGCAGCTGTCCATAGGCGAATACGCTTCGTAAGAGATGCTACGGTCCGGATACGGATAGCAGCGGATACCGTGCCAAGCCCTAATACAGGGAAGGTGTAACGACTATCGAAAACGACTCAGATTACAAACAGAAATGTTGAAAGATGTGCTCAAAAAAATAACATTGATCTGAAATGCAGCATTAGCTGTATGTCGCAAGTAGAGTACCACAAATCTGAAATGATTTGGTCACTAATTGTGTTTGGGGAAGTGCCAAGGTCTTTTTCAACTGGTAACAGGTTGTTAAAGAACAAGAGATAGTCTACTCCCACCGTTAAATCGGTGTTAAAGTATTGCGAAAGCAAGGGTGTAAAGGATCGATGTCGATATCTCGCCCGATCAACGTCAAATGGTGTATGACTACATCATTAACAGTTATCCGGAGAAGCAGACGGCTTATATTATCTCATTCGGGACAATTAAGGCGTTAGCTACCATTGACTCGTTGTGTCGTGCTTATGATATTCCGCTTGATGAGGCTGCTGAACTAAAATCCACGTTCAAAGAGAATAATGAGAAACTCATCAAGAAATTCCCAGAATTTTTTGAAGAAGTCAAAGAACAGTTGGGCTTTGGTTCTGATGCCGAGATTGAGCACATTCGTGCCTGGGGTGCGAAGAAGGACGCAACAGAAGAAGAGATTCGTAATGTCATTGCTTATCATAAGCAGAACACGCAGGCAGTTCGTGATAAATATCCGAATATTATTCGATATTACAATGGCTTGTTTGGCGTTCCGGTGTCCAATGGTATTCATCCTGCAGGCATTATCGTCGCTCCATCAAGAGTAGACCTTTTCCGGGATTACGGTGTGTTTATGAATGATGGCAAACGTGTGCTGTCTATTGATATGGATGAGTGTCACGATGTATCGTTGGTTAAGTACGACATTTTGGGCCTAAAGCAGATGCAGATTCTGCGATTAACTTGTGAAACTGCCGGTATACGCGTACCGTTGTCTCACGAGATGGATTGGGGAGATCCGATTGTATGGAAACATATGATGGATTCTCCGATTGGAATTTTTCAATTTGAGGGTAGACATAATTGCTCTCATTAAACTCTGTGAACCTATAAAAATAGGGTGTGGTTTTAAACCGCTAACGGTATCAGCGAAATAAGACTTCCTGTTGAGAGTAAACCGATAACAGGACATAGACCATAGACGAATAAGCTGACTAAGAAACCCTAAGCCACCTATGTGGCGAGTTCAAGGGAATACCGTGCTGATTGATTGGTAAAAATAAAAAAGTAGCAAATGGATACAAAAAGACACACAAGGGGTGGACTTTTGGATTCGTAAATCCAATCTTTTAGTGTACAGACTATCGAAAACACGGGTGCGAAAGAAATAGCGTGCTCGGAAGTGAGTAGAGTACAATTAAGGCGAAATTCCTTGGTTGGAAGTGCAGAGTAGTTGCTTTTGGTAACAGAAAGCAATGAAAGAGATAGTCGGGATTTGTAGAAATACAAATGTAAAACGAATTATGCTTATAAATTACTAAGTGAATTTGGGCCGCATTGTGTCGATGACATGACGCTTGTAAATGCAGCCTTAAGACCTTCCGGCGCGTCGTATCGTGACAATTTGATTGCTGGAATTCCAAATAAAAATCCATCGAAAGAGATCGACGAACTGCTGGCTGCCAATAATGGTTATCTTGTGTATCAAGAGGATATTATCCGCTTCTTGCAGGAAATCTGCGGATTGTCTGGTTCTGAAGCAGATAATATTCGTCGAGGTATTGCACACAAAGAAGAAAAACGTTTGCAGGAAGCAATGCCGAAAATACTCGAGGGATACTGTGAAAAATCCAGCCATCCAAGAGAGCAGGCAGAGCAGGAAGCTAAAACATTCATTCAGATTATCAAGGACGCTTCGTCTTATATGTTTGGACGCAACCACGCTACCGGTTATTCCATGGTTGGTTACAAGTGCGTATTCTTCCGGACCTATTTTCCGGCGGAGTTCATTATCGGTTATCTGAATGCAGCAAAGTCTAACGACGACATTGTGAAAGGTGACACGTTGGCAGACGAGCTGGATATTTCATACTTGAATGATCCGGTAGTTAAGAAGCGCAAAGCTGAAATCATTTCCGCTTATTCTGGTCGTCATGTGACGGCTGACGATATTCCTGATGTTCCGAGAAAAATTGTCGTCTATCGTCCGACTTTTGGCAAATCAAAAGGTCGATACACATTTGATCCTGAGAATTACGCGATTTACAAGGGCGTTGGTTCTATCAAGGGCCTGAATGCAAGTGCTTCAGACGAGTTGTACGAATTGGCACAAAAGCCAGAATACAAGAATCTGGAGAATATGTCCGCCGCTGAAAAGCGCGTGGCGTTTTATCACTTGATTGTAGATTGCTTGCTTAACACCAGCATCAAAAAGAATAATTTGAAATCTTTAATCGAGTTGAACTTCTTTCACGAATTTGGTGGTGATGCAACACTGCTGCGGATCTACGATACATTGGGTGCGTTGACAGGTGATTTTAAGTTTGCAACGCTACACAATAAGTCTTTCAAGAAGGCTGAATTGCCGTTTTTGGATTTGGACTTAGATGTGCTGATGTCTCTGCCGCATAATGAAACAGAAAAAATGCTTCGCGGATTTGATATGGATCTGTATTTTACCAAAGTGTTTTCTGCCTACAAAGACGAAAATCTGCCGCTTAAACAGCGTTTGGAAACAGAGAAAGAGGCTACAGGCGGCACGTATTTGACACGCATCAACAGTCGTTCTCCGTATTATTACATTATGGAGATGAGAACCTATGATCGAAAGAACAACCCGTATTTTACATTATTCAATTTGAAGACTGGTTTAATTGAGCGGTGTTCTGTGTCGGATGCGCGCTACTATATTAACAACACCATTCAGCAAGGTGATGTTATTACAAACTGCAAGTTCGAGAAGGTACGCAAAAAGAAAAAGGTTGATGGGCAATACATTGAGACGGATCAGTACAAAACAATCTTGAAATCTTGGACAAAACCCAAGAAATTCAATTAGTTTTGCGTTTTACTTCGTTTCTGCTATAATTTCTTTGTATGACTAAAAGAGGAGGCTTCGGCTTCCTCTTTTCCATTTTTAACATTATTTTTTTTTCTGAAGGAGGCTTTTATGCTAAACAAAACAACCAAGCGTGTTTTAGCATTACTTTTGAGTTTGCTGATTGTTTTCAGCATTCCAATGATGGCTTATGCTGCGACACCAAAACTACACTTAAATCTTAGTAAAGATAAGATTTATTCCGGCGTAACTTATGAAGTAAACGCCAGTGTTGACGGGCTCTCGGCTGATCAAGTTCTGGATGTAACATCCACAGCTTTTGACTGGAGTATCACAGAGGGTTCTTCAATTTTCAGTACGAATAATTACAAGTACGCCAAAGCTGCGGATGGCACTTATACAGCCAGTGAGACCGCTAAATTCACGGTTTCCGGTTCGGTGGGTGAAACGATAACCATTGAGGCTAAATATGGCTCTGACAGCGTTCTCGGCGATGTGAGCTTTTCTGTTCTGCAACCGATCACGAATATTGATCTGACTTGCACTAATGAAAGTTCTGATGTGAAGTTCATCAAGTCAGGCGATGAATCTGATGATGCGCTATACGTGAATGACAAGACTACAGCAAACTTTACAGCAGATGTGAAGCCGCTGCATCACGACGACTCTATCTTTGTGTCAGCAACCAAAGCGAGCACAGTAAGCATTAAAGGAACATCTTTTGAATTTACGCCTGGGAATAGCACAAAGGCAGCCGATTTGTCTTTCGATATGAAAGTGGCTCCGTCAAGCGGCTACAAGTACCAAAAGACAGTTAAAGTTACGCGCTGCGTACCGTTGACGAAATTTACATTGAGCAACGGCGTAGATACAATCAACTCATACAGCAAAACGAGTGGAAACGAAAAGTACGCTTCTATGAATGTTGTCCAGGATGAGAGTTTTTCTTTAACGGCTAAGAAGATTTCTTCGTCCTATTCAAATGACATTTTCAATTACAAACTGTATAATGTAGACTCGGCGTATAACATTATTGGTCCTGCAGACAGTTCTTACATGACTGTTGATAAATCCTACAATGTTTCACTGAATATCCATAATCCGGGTCTTTACCTGTTGGAGTGCGAAAATGCTGCTGCAGGCAACATATTGAGCAGAGACTTAAAAGCCGCTGTGTTCATTAACGTCACTGAGTCTAATCCTGCAACTAATATTGAATTGCGAAAGGTGGATACGGATGGCAATATTACAGCTGAAGAATTGCAAGACTTAGATTTATATCTAAATGTGAATTCGGCTACTTATGATTTGTCGCAAAGTATTGTGGTGCGTCCGGAGGGCTACACGGATTCGATTATTTATCTGACCGATAACGAAAAGGTTGCTACTGTTGATAGAACGACTGGACTGATTACGGCAGTTGGTAAAGGGGACACACGTATTTATGCTGTAAGTTCACGAAACACCTCTGTTGTGGCTAGTCTGGATGTGCATGTCTTTGTTGGTGTGAATGCAATCACAGGCATTCAAAAGAAGACAGCTACTTTACCGGCTGGACACAGTGAGCAGCTGACTGCGGTTGTAAAACCGTCACAACATGACGAGACCATAAGCTGGGCTTCTATGAATCCGAAGGCATTGACGGTTACACAAAATGGCTTTGTTACGGCCAATCCAAATTATGATTTCGGTAATTCCGATGCCGTTCTGGTTGGCGTTACGGCGACATCACAATTTGGCAAAACTTTTACGACATATATCCAAGTAGTTCCTGCGATTCGGGCCTCTAAAATTGACATTAAAGTCGGTAAGACGGCGGAATTACAAAAAGATGACTCTTATTTCGTATTTAGTGGAACTCCTTTCGATATTTCGGCAGTGGCAACATCCTCGTTTGGTGCGGTGTCAAATGATGAGTTAGTTTGGCGTGTGTCTTTAAGTGATGGTAGACTATATGATTTAGAGACGGCAACAGATATCTTCAGTAAGATCTCCAAAAATCCAGATGGATCTTACACATTGACTCCGAAAATTTCGGACACGATAGCTATTCATTGTTATGCTGTACTTGGAGGAGCCGGTATTACGTCTGACAGCGTGTATCAAAGTGTTGCTGTCAGAGTGAGCGGGAAAGCTACAAAATTGGTGGCTATTAACCCGGACACAAAATACTCTACTACCTCTCTTGTAATGTCAGCAAATACAAGCGAGGACTTGCAGGTTTCAATGAGCCCTGCTACAGCTTACACAGACGATGCCTTTACTTGTGAGTCTGATAATGATACGATTTGCACTGTTGTGAAAACCGGCGTGCAGTCTTTCCGTTTGACTTCTTCTGGTACAGCAGGCACAGCGAATATTACACTTAAATCCAAGAGCGGAAGCAAGTCCACGGTTCTTAAAGTCACTGTGAATCGCAATATTGCATATGCCTCTGTTGTAGGGCTCGAGAATGAGTATGTTTATACCGGATCTCGCATTGAACCGTCACCTACTATTAAGGCAAATGGCTTGACTTTATATAAAAATGAAGATTATACATTGTCTTACAGCAATCAAACGAATGTAGGCATCGCAAAATTGACCATTACAGGCAAGGGGGATTTTGCCGGGTCAAAGCTTGATCTTTATTACAACATTGTACAAAAGGATCTGGGGTCAGGTAAGCCGAGCGCAGATGTTTCTGCAACGGTACTTGGCACCTATACTTTGGGCACGAGTAAATCCGTTACGCCAAGGTTAGCCGTTAAATATGGTAAGATCACTCTTAAAGAGGGAACGGATTACAATATCGTTTGCCGCAATAACACAGCTGCCGGTACCGGAATTGCAACCGTAAATGGTGTTGGCAATTATAGTGGTACATTTGATGTTGAGTTCACTATTAAAGATTCTATTTCTAACGCAGTTGTTAAAAACATTCCGAGTGTAACTTGCACTGGCAAAGCCTTAACGCCAGCGGTTCAGCTAACGTATCACGGTAGAAGATTAACACAAGGCGTGGATTACAAGTTGAGTTATTATTCCAATGTAAGTGTCGGACAGGGTAAGGTTACAATTTACGGTCAAGGTGTATTCTCTGGTACAGTCCAGGCATCATTCAACATTTTGCCAAACGCTCCCAAAGGGGTGCGAATTACTTCTGTGAGCGGTAATTCGATTCGTGTTAGTTGGACGAAAGATACAACAATGTCCGGTTATCAGATTTTGAATGCGAAGACAAATAAAATTGTGGCAACTGTAAAGGGGACACAAAACACTTATACAGTATCTCGTCTTGGCTATGGATCTCAGTATTCTTTCAAAGTTCGCGCTTACAAGGGCGTGGGTGGAAAGAATTATTATGGTGTATATTCTGGCACCGCGTCTGCTTATACGAAACCGAAAGGTACAAGTCTTAAGAAGCTGAAAGCTAAGTCAAAAGCGTTTGCTGTTTATTGGAACAAACAAACATCCAAAACAAATGGGTATCAATTGCAATACAGCACCAACAAGAGCTTCAAGAAGGCTAAGACTTTGACTGTATCCAATACAAAGACAACTTCTAAAACAATTTCTAAGCTTTCAAAGAAAAAAGTGTACTATGTTCGTGTGCGTACATACAAGACGATAGGTAAAACGAAAATTTATAGTTCTTGGTCAGGCTGGAAGTCAGTCAAAACAAAATAATTCAAAAAAGGTCGCATTTTTTTTGCGACCTTTTTTTGTTTTTTAAAAATTGCGGTATTAATAGATAGAAAGCCGCTATGGCTGTTAAATTTTTTTGCTTAAGTGAGGTGGTAGCTTGATTCTTCAGTTTGACAATGCGCAGGAATACAAAGATCCGGATAATGTAACGAGCGCCGGAATGGAAGAGAACTATGTTTCTGACATGGAGGATTCTACCCGCTATTATTTAACAACGATCGGTCAGGTCCCAGTGTGTGGGCCAGAAGAAGAGATTGAATGTACCATTCGTGCATTACAAGGCGATCAGCAGGCTAAAAACCGACTGGTCGAGTGCAATCTGCGAATGGTGGTTAGTGCTGCCAAGAAGTACATGGGCTGTGGATTGCCTCTTATTGATTTGATTCAGGAAGGCACCATTGGTCTTATTAAGGCGACAAATAAATTTGATTATCGGCTTGGGAATAAATTCTCAACTTACGCTACTTATTGGATTAAACAGGGAATTTCGAGAGCAGTTGCAAATTATGCTAAACTGATTCGTGTACCTGTCCATATGGTTGAAACCGTAAATAAGGTGCGAAAGGCTAAAAATAAGCTATATTTCAAATTTTGGCGGGAACCGACGATTGAAGAAATTGCAGAGTATTTGGAGTTGCCTGTTCGCACGATTCAAAACGTATTCAAGACATATAAGGAAATCATTCCGTTGGAACAGCCAATCAACGATGAGGATGATGGTGCAACGATCCAGGATTTTATTCCTGACGACTCTGTTAATCCAATCGATACAGCTGTGAATTCAGTGCTTCATGACGATCTGATGAAGATTTTGAAAGAGACGCTGAATGAACGGGAACTCAATGTTATTATGATGCGCTTTGGCCTTGATAACGAAGACCGTGTTCCAAAGACATTGGACGAAGTTGGTGCAGAATATGATGTAACGAAGGAGCGCATTCGACAGATTGAGTATTCTGCATTTCAAAAACTATCCGAGTCTGATGCGTGCAATGCTTTGCGCAATTATATCCAGGAGGAAAAATAATGGTATATTTAACGGGGGACACCCACGGGGATTTTCATAAGATTGTAGATTTTGTCGAACGAATCGGTGTAACTAAGGATGACTTAATCGTTATTCTTGGCGACGCAGGATTTAATTTTTTTGGCGATGTGAGAGATATCGTTTCAAAGGAGTTAGTTAACAGCCTTGGTGTGCCGGTGTTTTGTATTCACGGGAATCATGAGATGCGGCCTCGACACATTAGCACTTATCATCTTGTGTCATTTGCAGGTGCAATGGCTTATCAGGAGCCTGAATACAAGAATTTGTACTTTGGACTTGATGGTGCAGTATATAATTTGCAGGGAACACGCTGTTTGGTAATGGGCGGTGCTTATTCTGTGGATAAGTATGCCAGATTGTATCGTTATCTGTCTTTTGTAGTTAGCAACGGTCAAGATCAGCCATTTTGTACGGTGGACGAAGCGTTTCATTTGGCTCCGAAAGTTGCGAGTTTTATAAAGACCAATCCGTCAAAGCCAGGTAAGAAGGATTATTTTGATACCATTTGTAATCGCTTGCAGGACGAGATCCATTGGTGGAGTGACGAACAGCCCAGCGGCCACGACTTGAGCGCTGCTGCCCAGCTGCTGTCTAGCGCTAATGCAAATTCGTCGGTTGATTGTATCTTGTCTCACACCTGTCCTGCGGATTATGTTCCTATCGAGGCATTTCTTGGCGGAATCAATCAAGCACTTGTTGACGATTCCACAGAGCAGGCTCTCCAAGAATTAAAAAATATTAAGCCGAACATTCCGTGGTATTGTGGACATTGGCACATCGATAAGAAAAGAGATAATGTGCGGTTTCTGATGGATGACTTTCTCTCGTTGGATGGCAAGCATTATCGATCCGATTTCGGACATTCTGCCTGCCATAATCAAGTTTAGAGTTCATTTTGCACTGGAGGGGTTAGATGCAAATTAGAGAACAAGTAGGACAAGACAGCGTATATTGCTTTTTAATTTATGAGCACCCGAAGAATGGTGTAAGGACGTTGCTTTTTGAAGGCGTTGCCAATATTAGAGACAATATGCCTGTCTTTATACATCGATATGACTATTTAACTACATCACGCGGATTTAAGCGTTTGCGCAACTATTACGATATGGTTGAGAAGTTTGGAAAACTGCCTTGTCGGATCGTGGACTTAGACGGTGCTTTTGTGTCTGATATGGTTTACGAGGACCAAAAAGAAATCCAGAAAACCTTTGAGCTCAAATCTTCGCGCAGCTTTAATCGGGCGTTTGCGGAAAAGGACATTATCGGAAGTGCTAAAATTATGACATCATCAAAAGCAGGCCGTCCCAGAAAAAACAAAAATTTGGCGGCGTGATTTTTGAATTCTGGTCGATTGTGTTATAATTTTTAAGAACATTTTTAAACTATATGCTTGCACTAAATTTGACGAAGGAGATTTCTGATTTCCTTCGTCTTTTTTCGTGCAGAAAGGGGTAAATTTTGAAAAAAAGAAGACTTATTGGAATCATTGCACTAATCGTTGGTGTTGTCATTGCCGGTGGACTGTTAACCATTAACTTTTTGCAGACGAAGCAAACTACAACTGTTTATGCAACAAACACGACGGTAAACGCCGGTGCGCAGATTACGCAGGACATGATTACGGCGGAGAAAATTCAAATTGCTGACAAAAAGGACAATTACGTAACAGATCCAAAGGCAATTGTCGGCTGCTATGCGACTGTTGATCTGGTATCTGACGATATTATCACTGCTGGCAAGATCTCAAAAACTGCCATTTCTACAGATAACCAGTTTTTATCCATTCCCAGCGGTCAACAGGCTATTTCTTTCAGCGTTTCAGGCGGCGCGGACTCTCTGTCCAACAAGTTACAGGTTGGAGATATTATCCGCATTTACAGCTATAACAAGCGTGCGGACAAGGTGAATTCTCCGGATACGTTGAAGTATGTACGTGTAGCGAATATCACGTCTTCTTCTTATAACGATGTAAAGGGCAACGGCAACAACGGTAAAGACTCCGGCAGCAGTTCAGATGATAGCTCTAAGACTTATTCAACGATTACCGTTATTGTTTACACCAAGCAAGTGAATGACATTATTCGTATTCAGAAATCCGATGGTGCTTATGTGACTTTGATTTCTCGTGGTAACGATAAAGTGGCCGAACAGCTCCTTAAAGAACAAGTAAAACTGTTGAAATAAGGAGGGGATCACTTGATTATTACGAATATTGGTTGCAGTGGCGCAGGCAAGTCTACCTTCAGTGCTTCTTTGGCTTCTGGCATTCAGCATGGAAATTCCCGTTCGACAATTCTGCTTATCAATTTCGACGCCAATGTACCCATGCATGCTATTTGGGAGCCAAAAAGAGAAATCAGCAAGATGTATTCCATTGGTACACTCTTTGAGAACGATCGGATCGACGAAAAAACGTTAACAAAGAGTATCGTAACGATGGAACATCATCCGAATATCGGAACTTTGGCATTTTGCATTGGCGACACGCCTTTGCTCTATAAAGATATCGAATACAAGCAGGTAATTGATATGCTGAAAGCTGCAGAACAGCTTGTAGATTATGTCATTGTAGATTGCAGTTGTGATTTGTTGGCAGATACAACTGTGGCGGCTATTGAAATGGCAAACTGCCTGAATGTGTTTTTGACACCGGATCCTATGGGTGTTGTTTATCTGAAGACGGCTCGTTTAATGTATGAGGGCAAAAAGAAGTTCATGGTTGATAATACCAATTACTTCTTGACACCCTGCAGATCATTTAGTGCAACGCCAAATATTAAAGAGGCTCTTAAAATTAAAGCTTTTGAGTTGCCCTACAGCAACGAAATTGCTGTTAAAAACTGCGAAGGTGATATTTTCGGTGCTTATCAACACGCGCCACGTAGATATAAAAATGCCGTCAAAAAGATCTTAGCCTCTGTCGGCGGTAAGGTAGAAAAGAGTGTGGTGGACGAACAAGCAGTGAAAACTGATAAGTCGCAAAAACGCAAGAAGGGAGAGAATGAGTAATGTCAGAAAAAGCAAGAGAACAGTTTTTAGAAGCGAATGAAGTCAAAGCAAAGGACTCTTATGACAATATTCTGGGTGTTGTACAGTCAAAAGTAAAAAGCGGATATTCTGAACTAATTGCGAACAAGGACGCAGATGATGCAAAAGGGCAGTTGCTGACGGCCATTCAAAAGGTTTTGGTAGATGAGAATATCGGAGTTGAAGGCATCGACCCGATGGCACTTACCGAGCGCATCTATAACGATATGGCTGGTTCTTCGTTTCTACATAAATACATTTATGAAACCCCAGGCGTTGAGGAGGTCAATATTAACCGTTGGGACGATGTTACAATTACGCGTTCCGGCGGCAAACCGGAGAAAATTCCAGAAAGGTTTGCTTCTCCTCAACAGGCTGTAGATATTGTAAAACGTTTGCTGCAGACGCAGCACATTACAATTGATGATATGCGGCCCTCTGTGTTGTCATATCTGTCCGAGGGTGTACGTATCTGTGCAAATATTGCACCGGTTGTGTCAAAGGACGCAGCCGTATCTGCATCTATTCGTATCGTTAAGACGGAAGATGTAACGCTAGACACCATTGAACAGTTTGGAACAGCCACACACGAAATGTTGCAATTTCTTCGCCTTTGTGTGAAAGACCACGTATCCTGTTGTATCTCCGGTTCTGTAGGCGCAGGAAAGACGACAACATTGGCCGCTATGCTGGAACAGGCCAAATACACGGACCGTGTAATTACCATTGAAGAAGGTTCCCGTGAGTTTGCACTTCTGAAGCGTGATGCGCAAGGGAATATTATCAACAATGTGTTGTCAAAATTGACAAGAGACTCCGACAACCCGGATTTGGTCATTGACCAAGAGGATTTGTTGGAACACTGCTTGCGTGAAAACCCAGACATCATGGGTATCGGCGAGATGCGTTCTGCCGAAGCATATACCGTTGCAGAGGCGGCGCGTACCGGTACTGCCACCTATACGACAACGCATGCTTCCAATGCTATCGATACTTACAAGCGTTTGATGGAATTGTCTTACAAGAAGTATCCTATGGAGTTTAGTTTCTTGATGCGCCAAATGATTGATGCTTTTCCGATTATCGTACACCAGAAGCGTTTTCCGGACGGATCTCGTAGAATTATTGAAATTCTGGAAGGCGTGCGTTTTAACCCGGAAACAGAATCCGTTGAGGGCAACATGCTCTATAAATTCGTCGTGGAAGATAACATCGAGGACGAAGATGGTAACATTGCTGAAGTGCGTGGTCATTTTGAAAAGGTTCATAACATGAGCAAAAGCCTTTATGAACGTTTTCTGTCCAACGGTGCAACAACTACAAAATTGGCGGCATATATTGATCCGACTAAGACAAAGGAGGGGACCATGTAATGCCTGCATTGAATGTGCTGAATTATTTCACCTACGGGCTTGGTGCAATCTTGATTTTGGTTGGCCTGTTTTTGGTTTTTTACAAACCAAAAAACAGATCTCAAAAACGAGAAATGCAGAAAGTTGTTTTGCACAATAACTTGTCTCTTAAGGATAAGATCGACATCATCAATGGTAAAAATAGCTTTGGTACAAACGCCATTAAGAACTATTTCTTTGATGTAAAATTGATTTTAGCTAAGATGAACAAGGTTGACGCATATCCAAAAATTAGATTGCTTGCTATCATTATTGCAATGGCGATTTTGATCGCGTGCTTTGCCATTGATAATCCATTAATTGCGATTGTTCTTGTGCCTGTTGGCTTCATTATTCCGTTCCAGTTAGTTAAGATCCGTTATCGGAAATACAACAAAAAGCTGGAAGAAGAACTGGAGACGGCGCTGTCTCTGATTACAATTTCTTATACGCGCACAACGAACTTACTGCAGTCGGTAAATGAGGGCATGGATACGCTGCCGCCAACCGTTAAGCCTTATTTTGAGGACTTTTACTTTGAGGCGACATCGGTAAGTGCAAGTTTGGCAACGGCTCTTGTAAACTTAAAAACCAAGATTGAAAATCGAACATTTCAACAATGGGTAGATCGTGTGTTAGTGTGTCTAAACGATAGATCTTCTATTCCGTCCTTGCAGAACTATGTAAATGAATTTGCAGATAACCGTGCTATCCAGGACGAGTTGGACGCAGAAGTCTTTAGCTGTAAGGTGGAGATGTATATGATGATCGGCTTTGTGTTCTTTACGCCTGTTCTTTTGTATTTCTTGCAGAAAGAGGCTGTTGGACATCTATTCCACGACACACCCGGTAAGATTGCAGTGTTTGTTGCGCTACTTTTGGTTGTTGTTGTGTTCTTTGCAGGTAATCATATCGCAAAGCCTGTTAAATTCCGCGGAAACAAAGATTAAGAGGAGGGGAATAAGATTATGTTATCATATGTTTTATATGGCCTCTCCGGCGCTCTAATCGCGTTTGGTATCTACATGCTGATGTTATATGTCTCAGCTATGCCAACGCAAAAGAGTGAGTCTGTAGTGGCTGAGGTTAACAAACTGGACAATGTTCAAAGCCAGACCTTGATCAATAAGTTGCTGGGCGGTATTAGTAAATTGTTTTTGCCGCTTGTTGAACTCAGTGACAGCACAAAATACCAAATTCAGGCAGCGTTGTCTTATTTCAATTACAATGTAACACCTGAGCAGCATTTTTGTGACGCTTTGACGTCCGGAATTGTAGTAGCCATTTTGTGTCTGCCCTTTATGGCCATCAAGCCATGGGCTGGGCTCATCGGCTTGGTTCTCGGGGCTTTCATTTTCAAAAATGAGTTTAACGGACCTATTAAGAGAATGAAAATGGTACGCGAAGATATTGAATATGACGCTGCGTTGTTTTGTAAGTTCATCTCTGATGCCCTTAAAGAGGAAAACAGAAATGTAATTGATATTCTGACCTCTTGCAAGGAAAGTGTGTCTACAAGCTTCAAAAACGAACTGGAGCACACTTTGACAGACATGAAGACGGGCAACCAAGAACAGGCTCTAGTAGATATGAGCCGTCGTATTTCAACATCCACTATGACACAAATTACCGTAGGCTTGCTTGGTATCGTTCGCGGCGATAATCAGACATTATATTTTGAGATGCTATACGAAAAGCTACACAAAGCGGAACTTACGCGTATTCGTAAGCAGAACAGTCTGAAACCTGGCAAGATCTCCAAGATCTCTATGCTGTTGATTTTGGCCGTTGTGGGATTGATTTTAACCGGCATGATTCTAACGCTGATGGAAGAATTCAAGAGCAACGGTGTGCTGTAAATATTCACTGAACTTTCACTAAAAGTTTTTTTGAGATTTTTTAAAAAATAGGGCGAATTTTTCAAAATATGACTATACCCAATTATGAGGGAGCTAAACGCTCTGCTTCTTAATTGAATACGAGCCTCCCTTAGCAAACTTGGAAGGGAGGTTAAGATTCCAATGAAGAACAAAATGCTGCGGAAGGCCGCTGAGGCCAAGTCTGCTCTGATCTCCAAGGAGGCTGCTTCTCAGTCTACCGAGATCGTGGTTCTGATCCTGTTCGTTGTGATCATCGTTTTTGCTGTTGGTGCTCTGGTGAAGAGTAAGCTGACTGGTGAAGATGGTAACTCCGGTATCGCCGGTGGTGTGATGGACAAGGTTCAGGGTAAGGCTGACGCCGATCTGGCTAAGGCTTAATCGAGCATTCACTCCATTATAATTTTAAAATAGCCGTTGGGATTCGTCCTGATGGCTATTTTCTTTTGTCTGGAGGTGTAACCTTGAAAGAGTATTATTTGCGTAAATACGCCAATCTGAAGGCTGCTGTACTGAATAAAACCGCTATCGTACAAACCACCGAATTGGTGCTCATTCTATTCGTGGCGGCTGTGATTGCTTTTGCCGTCGTTGCGATTATTATGAAGTCAATGGGGGATGGCGAAAGCGAAGATGGCGGAGGCATTCTTAAGAGTGCCAAAGATCGCTTTGACAAAGCACAGACCTAACATTATTTAAGACCGACTTTTCGTCGGTCTTTTTTTCTTTGCCGCATATTTTTCATTGACAAATTTATTATTGTGTTTTATGATGTTGGACGAGGAGAGCGTGATACATCAGAAAGGACTTGTATTATGGCTAAAAAATACAATGGCGAATTATTCGCTGCAGCAAGCTTAATTATGAATGCGTATTCGGACGCAACAAAACAGGTTGCTGCAGAGTATGGTGTCACAACTTGCGAGTTGGATATCCTGTCTTGCTTAATGCAGCAAGGAAAGCCTTTGTCGGTTAAGCACATTAGTGAGAGTGTTCACTATTCGAAGGGTATGATCAGCCGCAATGTAGAAAGCCTAAGAGTAAAAGGCTTGGTGAGCGTGGAACGCAATGTAGTGGACCGGCGCGCAGTTTGCGTTGCGCTGACTGAAAAGGCAAACAATGTTGCCAAGGCTGCTGTCAAAGCTACAAATAATTTCTCTAATACGCTTCTTGTCGGAATCGACGCAGGAGAAAAAGATGCGCTAATATCTGTGTTGCAGAAGATGGTTGTCAATTTAGAGACAGAAGAGAAATAACAGAGAATATACAGAAACCACCGAGAATTCGGTGGTTTTTTTGTGTGTTGGTTTTTCTCTTTTTCTGGAATTGTAGTATTAATAAGCATGAGAATATAAGGTGGCGATTGAAGTTGAGCGTATTCGATGTGGCGGCATACATCCTGCAAAAGTGTGGTGATATGTCCTGCATGAAACTACAAAAACTATGTTATTATGCACAGGCCTGGTCTTTGGTATGGGATGATGCTCCTCTATTTGACGAGGATTTCGAGGCTTGGGCCAGCGGTCCGGTGTGTCCTGAACTGTTTCACAGAAACGAAAGAAGGTTTGTTGTATCCGCTTCTGATGAACGCGGCAATGAAAGCTACTTGTCTGATAATCAAAAGGACTCCATTGATAGAGTGTTGGATTTTTATGGTGATAAGGATGCGCGGTGGCTAAGTCAGTTAGCTGTTATGGAGGATCCTTGGAGACTCGCTTGGCGTTGTATGCCAATTGGTGTTAAATCTCCTAACATCGTTAGCAAAGATTCCATGGCCTTGTACTATGGTGAGCTTGAAATATAAGAAAACATCTGAATAAAAGTTGCGCTTGACATTTGTTGAAATATAGTCTATTCTTAAAGTGATGTTTAGTGTAAAAGAGGAGAGATGTGTGAAAAAAATGAGTGATTTCAACAACGTGTCTGTTTCTGGGACTCATGTCATCATACATAAAATGGATAATCCATGTTGTGTTAATGATTTTATACGCTGTATGAAGATGGCAAGAAATTATTGTAAAAAAATTGATGAAGAAAATATAACGGTTGTGTGCTTATGTGCTCGTGAACATATTTTCCCAGATGCTTGTGTTCCAATCAGTGCCATCATACAGGAGTATCCAGGTATTTATGGCATTGATGTAAAAGTGGTTATACTAAATAATAGCTATTTGAAGTTTTGTGAATTTCAGAATCCACTGAATTTGCCACCGGAAGAGATCGCATCGTCTAGATCGATTTTGAATAAAATATTCGTTTATGAAGCTGATGGTGATGTTAGTCAACAAGCGGCTGCGATTAATCAGGCTTTTGTTGATTGCATTAGCCGGACGGTGGAGTGCGAGGACGGTGTGCTGAAAGGGCTACTTTGGTGTATATACGAGATGATGGATAATGTACTGATCCACAGTCATAGCAAAAGAGGGTATGTTATGGCCCAATACCACAAAAGCAGAAAACGACTCGCAATATGCGTGTATGATTGTGGAATTGGCATTTATCAGTCTCTTCTTGATGGCGGCTTACACCCAGAAAATGAAGTTGAAGCAATTAACTTGGCTATACGTGAAGGTGTGGGTGATGGCAAAGGTCAGGGAAATGGCTTGTATGGATTGTCTCAGATAGTTCAAGCTAATGGCGGTTGGTTCTCAATTTCTACCGGTCGTTCTTATCTTCGGTTCAAGGATAATGAGTGGGACAGTGGAAGTTCCGTTCAAGTGTTGGGAGATGGACATTGTGGTACAATTGTTGATTTCCAAATAGAACTTACCAGAAAAACGGATATTACAAAAGCGCTTAGTACTATTGGCGATTTCGATGATTGTGATATTCGAATTGAAAACATGATGTCAGACGCGCTAGACACTATTATCTATAAAGTGATTGACAATACGAAAGATTTTGGAACGAGGCAATCAGGGAGAGCTATTCGAAATGACATACTGAACATTATGAAACGAACAAAATTTCCTATCGTGATTGACTTTGATGAAATAGTAATTGCCAGTTCATCATTCATGGACGAAATGATAGCAAAGATAGTTGAAAAGTTGGGTATAGAAGAGTTCAATAAAACAATTTCTTTGATTAACATCAATCCAGAGCTTCTCCATTTGTGTAATAGGTCAATTTATATGAGAATGACAGAAAACACAGAGTTAAATTAAAATATTATTTTTTCAAAAATACCTTTACATTTTCGTGTATGCGTGATATAATAATAACAAGATGTTAATCATCTGTTGCCTGTGATCCACCACAGTTAGCTGGAAATTGTGTGTGGCTAGGTCAGCAAGCGGTTGAGTATGAACCGGATCCGGCTATGTCGTTAGGCAGCAAAATACTCATTTGTGTCGGTCATTTTGGATTAAATATCGTGGATGGTCGCATAACACAAAAAAGCCACCGATTTTTCGGTGGCCTTTGTTTTTATAAAAGCCTAGATTTTTTGCGCATTTTTCTGATTTTTTTCTTGACATTCGTTTTACATTGTATTATTATAAAACGGAAAGAAAAGAGAAATGTGATAATTTAGCAATTAACTGTCCTTTTCAGGCGGTTTTTTTCATTTTAAGAAGATTTTGGAGGTGATAAATACATTATAACTAAATATCCTTGACATAATGTTTAATGTAGGATACAATTCTAATATATAGTTCTTCTATATAAATTGTATTTCTGTTAAATATCAAAGAGTCTACATGATACATTTGTTTTAAGTGTACGTGTGGGCTCTTTGTTGTTTATAATAAATCTCAAATTAATTATGAAAGGATGAAAATTTAATGAAAAAGCATTTAACACGTTTCGGTTCACTTTTTCTTGCGCTGCTGATGATTATTACATCATCTGTGGTTGCATATGCAAGTGAACCGACACAATTGAACGAACAAAACACTGTAGTAGACTTCCCGAATGGTCGAGAGATCTACAATGGCAAAACACATTGTCCTGATGTAAAAGTTGCGTATGTTGATGGTGAAACGAAGACGGAACTTCAAAAGGATAAGGATTTTACGGTTGTATATCCTGAAGCTGCTACCAATGCTGGTCAATACAGTCTTGAGATCCAGTTTACTGGTGATTATGCTGGAGAGATCGAAAAGGCATATACGGTAAATAAGGCTGATGGATTTGCAGTCAGTGATGTCCGCTTTGACGGGAAAGCACACAGTAATTATTTGTCCTATGCTTATACCGGAAGCGCGATCAAACCGAAGGTGACAGTGTATTCCGCCGATCTTGGTTCCTATCTTGTAAACGGTAAAGATTATACTGTGTCCTATTCCGACAATCTCAATGTTGGCAAGGGTCAGGTCACTATTCGTTTTCAGGGGAATTATCTGGGTTCTTATGGCAAAGAGTTCGACATTAAAAAGGCTTCTGCTTCTAAGTACTCTGTAGCCCTTTCTAAGACCTCTTTTGTGTACAACGGCAAGATTCAAAAGCCGTCTGTTACTGTCAAGAATTCTAAGGGCAAGGTGTTGAAGAACGGTAGAGATTACACGGTATCTGTTCCGAATGCAAAGAACATTGGTAAGTATACCGCCAAGGTTACTTTCAAGGGCAATTACTCCGGTTCTATCTCCAAGTCTTTTGCAATTGTTCCGAAGGGTACGGCCATTAAGAAAGTCTCCGCTTCTATGCAGGGCTTCGGTGTAACATGGAAGAAGCAGACGAAAAAGACAACCGGCTATCAGATCCAGTACAGTACAGATAAAGCATTTAAGAAAAATGTAAAGACTGTAACTGTTAAGGGCAACAAGAATGTCAAGAAGTCTTTTTCTAAGCTTGGTAATTACAAGACCTATTATGTACGAGCCAGAGTGTACAGTACGGTAAAGCAGGGTGGCAAGAAGGTTAATCTGTATTCCGGTTGGTGCCAGGCTAAGTCCGTAAAGACCAAGGGCGTTCCGGCTGTCAAGTTGAATTCTGTTAAGTCTGGTGAGTATGCATTTACTGCCAACTACAATAGAAACAGCGGTGTAACCGGCTACCAGGTTCAGTATAGCACAGCTTCCAACTTCAAGGGTGCTAAGACTATCACCAAGAAGAATACCAAGACTAAGGCCAAGACTTATTCTACTACTGTAAAGAACCTTTCCGGTGCTAAGAAGTACTATGTACGTGTTCGGACTTACAAGACCGTAAAAGTTGGCAAGAAAAAGATGACTTATTATTCTAACTGGTCCGCAGTAAAGGCTGTGACTACAAAGAAGGTAACGCCTGCTGCCGCTCCTACTGGTTTCAAACTGTCCGCGCCTAAGTATAAAAAGTTGAAGGGGTCTTGGAACAAAGTTGCTGGTGCTTCTGGGTATCAGTTGCAATATAGTCGTGAAGATGGATATACTGGCACCAAAGAGCAAAAGGATGGCGTTATTTATTCGATGAATCTGTATGCTTCGCATTACTATTCATACAATTATAAAAACGATTCTGCCGCTGGTATTGTTACAACATCTAATTTGTCCGCTATAGCAAGTTCTTTAAAGGGTGGTAAAGAATATACTGCTCGTGTTCGTTCTTATAAAACACGGAATGGAAAACGCGTATGTGTGAAACGTTCTGCTATAAGTCACAATTGTGATGAAAATGCAGGGGATTGATTTTTTAATGTTGCCGATAGTTGGCTTTTGTTATTCGATTTTTCAAGGGCTTTATTCTTTTTACACAGATAGTACAATAATCAACTGGCGATATGTACAATGTCGCAACTTATATTGCAGCATTGTATGTTGTTTGCAATGTGCTGATTTTGTTCTTCTTTTTTGTGTATAAGCTTGAAATATACCATTAAAAATCAACCCAACTGTTGTTGTGAGTCCGGGAATGAGAAGGTTATGGTCCTTCGAAACCGACCGCTAATACTGCTGATAGCGATTTGTTCTTGCAGAAACAAATGGTTATAAGCCAGCAAAAGTCGCATGAAGTTTGCCGTCGCACAAGAAATGTGCACGAAAGGCCCGTTGGGCTGCAGAGGATAGTGCGGGCGTCTATAAAATAGATATGGTTAGAATGTGCGCTGAGCGCACTGACGAATACTCGAATGTACGGGCCAATATTTCCGCCTGTAGAAATGCAGGAGCTGCTACGCAGCGTCAATCGAGGATGGGTAGCGATGTACACAGTGACAATCCTCGGTCAGCCAAATATGACCGTTCTTTTGAATGATTGACTGGCTCATAGAGTAGACCTAAGTCTATATGCAAAGATAATAACAACGGAACGTATAGAAAGGTATCCACTGAAATGTGAACCCACTGCAATGGGGATGTTCAGGAACCGTTGGGGAAACAAGTTGCCAAAACTTGAAGAAAGACGGTTTGGGGTATATCTGAGTAGGGGCATGGTACCAATGAAGCGGTGATAATAAACCGTGGAGGGACGGCCCTAAGTCAAACAGATTCATTTTATCAAAAAAAATATAAAACATAAATCTTGTTTCACTTGAATTAAATGTTTGATGGAACGCCGTGTGCGGTGAAAGTCGCACGCACGGTGTGGGGCGGGGGAAAGCCTGGAGATGATATCAAAGGGCTACCTATCGTCATATTCAGCTTGGACGGATATTCAGATGGTGAAGGTCCTGGAAGACACTTCAGAGAGCCTGACGGCTGCTCAAAAGCAGTGGGTTGTTGATAATGTGCTTAAACCCACAAATGAAGTAGCAAAGAAATACGGTTACAAAAAGACTGTAACTGTACGTAAGATCGATGCCGGAACACATGAATATGATGTTGCTGTAAAGAATCATTCGTTTATAACTCTTAGCAGTAATCCTAAGTCGAATTATTATTACAAAGACTTTAAAAATTCATGGTTTGAATACGCTGAAGATCACGAAAGCTTGATGGATCTCATGGTTACTGATTATGGTAGAACCAGAATTTCTTATTGCTGGATCGACCGTGGTGGTTATTCCGATTTGTGTCTAGTATGCGACTAATTTTTTTGATCCTTAATTATTTTGATAGGCCCACCTTTGGTGGGTCTTTTTTGTTTGCTTTAAATCATTATGTAAGAGTTGTTAGTATATGTTGATTTGGTGCGAGCCTCACTATGTTGATTTAACGATAACATTGTATATAAATTGTATATAAAATGTATAATTTTTACAATAAGTCATTGACAAATATTGTCATTGATTGTATGCTGTAAGTGAAATGTGTTACAAATACAAACATTTAGGAAGGATGGTGATAACTTATGCACAAGTATCGCGAATTTACACAGTGTTCATTTGATGGCAAAACAAAAACATGTGATTTATAATGCGATTTATCAAGACTTTAAATCACTAAACGGATAAATGCTGTGTAATGTATGTTATGAGAGAGGTTGCTGTAGAACGTTAAATTGAATTTTAAAGAAAGGAACAAATTATGAGAAAAGCACTGTGCGTCGGAATTGATAACTATGAACACGTTCCAAATCTTAGCGGTTGTGTAAACGATGCGAATGCTGTTGGAACAGTATTGGAAAGAAACGCAGATGGCACAATTAATTTTGGAGTGAAAAAAATGTGTGCCACCAGTAAAGACTCGCGTATCTCTAGATCACAGCTTAAAGCGGCTGTTGAAGAGTTATTTAAAAGTGAAACAGAGGTGGCGTTGTTCTACTTTGCTGGGCATGGATCCTTTGATTCGGTTGGTGAATATTTATGTACAAGTGAAGTGAGAGACGTTGGTGATGGGTTCCCGTTAAATGATGTGATGAAGCTTGCTGCTGATTCTAAAGCACAAAATAAGATCATTATTTTAGATAGTTGTTGCAGTGGATCGATAGCAAGTTGTGTAGCAACACCCAATCGCTCTGTAATAGATGACGGCACGGTAGTATTAGCTGCGTGTGAGGCTCATGATGTTGCATCTGAGAATAACGGCTCAGGGGTTTTCACTTCGTTGTTAGTTGAAGCATTGATGGGTGGCGCGATGAATTTGCTTGGTGATGTGTCTCCTGGTAGTCTATACGCCTACATAGATAGATCACTTGGTCCGTGGGAGCAGCGCCCAGTATTTAAAGCAAACATTAAGAACTTTGTTTCTTTGAGAAAAAACAACCCTCCGATTTCTATCGAAGATCTTCGACGCATTACCGAGCTTTTTGACGAGCCTAGTGCTGAGTTTAAACTGGATCCAACATATGAACCAGATAAACATGAAGCCGACACAAAAGAAGTCAATAAAGAACATGAATCAATTTTTGCTGTTTTGCAACATTATGTTAAATTGAATTTAGTGGTTCCAGTCGGCGAAAAGCATATGTATTACGCTGCAATTTACCGTAAATCCTGTAAGCTTACGGCGCTTGGACAGCATTATTGGATGCTCGCCAAGAAAAATATTATTTAAAAGAGGAGATGTATATAATGGTAATTCAACAAAACAAAATTAAAGTATTCATTCCACACAGATGGAGCTATGAAGACTACGCGAAAATTTATGAATTGCTTGACAGAACAAAATACGAAATATCTGATAAGTCAGTTCCGGAGACCGCTCCGCTTGATTTCATTGACAAGAGATACAATGTTGACCCGCAGATTCAACGGCGGATCAAACGTGCTGATGTGGTTGTTTGCTCCAACAGACCTGCGAACAACAATGGAATGTCAATAGATGAAATTAAGTTTGCCGTTGATAATCATAAACCGATAGTTGCCATCCGAATTACCGATAGCAATAGTTCATATATAAGTGAATTTGGCATTCAGGTAATTGCTTGTCGTAAAGATTCTCTGGAGTCTTGGATTAATGAGAATGTAAAATAGTGCAGTTGTTATCAGTCAAAAACTCTTCGGCCTTCCAAAAGGAGGGCCGTTTTTATTCATAGAGACGTAAAAAAACTATGTTATAATTTTAGTAAGTGGCTCTGATTCGCAAAAAAATGATTTAAAACGACTTTGACGGTAATATCGAAAATCTGTATAATAATGTCAACAGACCCCACCACGCCTCTGATTATTCATACGCAACCCGGTGTGACTTTTTTATTGCTTTTGCAGAATTGAAACAGAATAGGCTGCAGTTTTAACAGCTGGAGAGCACAACGGTGCTAAAAAATTATATGTAGTTGACAAAAAATGCAATATTAAAAGTGCAGGAAGTGATTTCTGCGATGTTTGAGCATCTAAAGTTGTAGACAAGAAGAAGTCGGTAAAAGTTCTTCATCATGTTGAGTGTCAGAAATGGCACTCGTGGCTGATGGGCAGCATCGTAACTCATGACAAAGAAACTCCGGATAGGATATGCGGAGTAATAGCCAGTGATGGCGTCGTTGTTGGCGCTTTCACTGTTTTTTTGCACTTTTGTTTCAATGAGCCTTGTCTTTATTTTCTGTTTGGTGTATAATTATATTAATAGGGGTATGCGTTTGCGGACTCATACCTGAGGGGGTTGGAGCAATTCGACTCCCTTTTTATTTATCGATTGTCACAACTTGGCGCAGAACAACAAGAGAATGGTTTTAAAAAGCATCACTTAGTACACAGAAGTCTTTCTCCGGAGTGAAAAGGGCATTAGAACTTTTTTCAAATAAAAAGGGACCTTGGACGGGTTCCTTTTTATTTTTTTGCTTGTGTGGTATTAATATTTTGAAGAATAAATACAAAATGGAGGTCGCGAATAATAATATGAGTTGGTATGATACTATTGATAGAATTGATGCACAAGCATTTCAAGACGCTCAGTCAATGAAAGGCTTTTATATTGGAAATGGCCAATCAAGTATAGGGATGCTGAAAGATAGTTTGCTCCGTCAGTTGAAGTGGCCAAACGAAGATGACCAATACGCTGCGTTTGGTAGTGGAAAGGAATGTTGCAGGCTAATTCGAGAGCAGTGTAACAAATCGAAGACTGAAACTCTTAATGATGGAGAGATAACATCATTGTGGAACGAACTCATCAAATTCCAACGAAATCATGGAATTTTTTACTCTGCTGTATATGATTCTATCGTATTTGAGAATAAAATCCCTAAAACAATCGCAGGTGGAATTTCCAGACAAGGCCCGGATACATTTGACGATCGCACAATGTTAGCGTTTTTGGATTTACATCAATTTAGCGGCATTATTCTGAAATTGTGCAGTATATTTTTTAGTAAACAAGACGTCAAGAGCGAAATAAGACTGTATTGGCAAGATTTTGCGGACATATATAGATATTACTGCGTTGCAAGCATAATCCAGGTGCTGTATAGTGATGTGGTGGACGATGAGCAAATCAAATTTTTGCAATATCTGGCAAAGCTGAAGTATGTGTTCGCCGAGTGGGGATCTGTAGAATCTTGTAATCAAATGTTTCAGCTCACGCAGGACCAAATAGACACATTGGTTCAATTAGGCATAATTACAAAAAATCGTCTTGCCAGCGATGGCACACCTGTATATGTACTTGGCGATGTTTTCGTTATGACGGGGTATAGCTATGAGAGGTGAAAAAATGAACGATAACTACTCAAAGAAAAGGCCGAGCGTGCCTAACCCTGATGTCGGCCATTTGGTGAGATGTACCGGCCCAATTCTTTCTGATAAGAATTATATTAAGCGTCTTAATCAGATTAGCGAAGAGGAACGTAAGCGATCAATTTCAGCAGATTACGCGCGCAATATTCGATTTTATTAAACAAATTATTGTTGGAGGAGGTGCGTTCATGGGGCTATTTGATATTTAATAGGAATCTCTGCTTAACAAGTGTTATTGGCACTGAAGTTGTTAAATCGATATTTTGTTGTTATCTGAACATGACGCGAAAATGGGAGTTCCGTTAGGAACTCCCATTTCTTAATGAATATTGATGTATGTACATCTAAGACTTGATTTCTAATCTGGTCTTTATGTACGATGCACAAACAAACCCACATTAATAGATATTACATTATATATCAAATGCTCTGAGATTTCAATAGAATTTTAAAATTAATGGTATCATTTTATATTTGAAGGCCAAAAATATAAAAAATACAAATAATTTTAGTTTTTTATATTGACAAAATCTATTTACTCATATATTATTAGTGAAACTGAGAAGTGAAAAATGGGCACTGCTTTGCAGGCTTGCCGAACAAAGAATTACATGATTCTTTAGAGCAAGCGCATTGTAGCAAAAGGTCGGTAGTAAAGAGGAGAAAATGATGATAAAAACCATAAGTATTGATGTCAGCGGCGAAACAAACTTTGACTTTTTGCAGGACGACGAGATAATCGACGACCAAATTATACGTTCGTTTTTTACTGATGAAGTGATGTGCCAGATGCGCAAACAGGTTAAGTTAATGGATAAAACAGACCTGATTGTTATGGAATACCCATATTATGATCGCGAATATTTGAGTTGTGTTTATAAGCATGGTATGAAATATGCCAATATTGACAAGCGCTGTCTCCGTGTTATGTTCTTTTCAAAACATGAATCAGTTTCAATAGGAGTACTTTCTTTTCCCGATGATTATAAATTCCTTGGATTTTGCACGTTATTTCCAGTAAACTCGCCTTATAGGCTCGGAAGAGTGTCGATAGATCCGTCTGTTTTACTAAATGATAAATATTCTGTGATATCGTATCCGGGCAAAATTCATCACTTGGGGTATGAACTAACGTTAGATGCTTTCCCATGTATAAAACAACTTCCATATGGTTTGTGTTGTGGACACGATTCTCTTTGGGGAATCTTGAATTATTTCCCAAAATTTCATGATTATGCAGCTACACGATTCGCAGAAGTCCTGGATGATCCTGAAAACACGTTATCTGCAGCAGATGGAATAAGTGGAAAACAGATGTCTGCAGTGCTTACACGTGCCGGCTATTTACCTGTTTTGAGGTGGATGGCTTCTGGTTGCTATTCTTATTTCGACTTGATTGAAGAATTGTCTACTTACGTCCAATCTAGAATTCCTGTAATACTTCTTACTAATGATGGGGAACTTAATCATGCTGTCTTGTGTGTTGGTTACAAAACGGAGAAAACAATCAGTTTAATGCGGGAGTATACCCCATGGTGCCTTCCTTGTCAAGAAATATTTGTGGACGGAAAGCCGGTTTTGGGTGCATTTACATCAGCACTGTTGAACACATTGGTTGTTTTGGATGATTCAGAGTTCGCATACAGTGAATTAAGCATTTCTGCTTTAAATAACGTAAATAAAAACAACTCTTATGGAAAAATCTGTGGGTTTGTGGCTCCGTTATATTCAAAAATGAAGCTGAATTATGTGTCTGCAAAACAATTTGCCTTGTGTTATTTGCGCGAAGAAAATGCTAATATTGAATTCTTTAACCAGGACTGTGAAATAATCGATATATCGATTGTGATCGTCTCTAGTAACACGTATAAAGAATTTGTACGAAAAAACCTAGATACATACCCGTATGCCGACTGTGTTCTTGCTATGGAATTGCCAAAGTTGGTTTGGCTTATCCAAATTTCAGATGAGTATTTAGGAAACAAGGGGATGTCTAGTGGCGTAATGTTACTCGATACAACAGCTTTCAAGGCAGAACGAGATGTCTATCTCGCACTACTTGGTCAAAAGAACGCTATATTCAAAGATAACGGTGTTCCGGTATGTCCTGATAAGGCGGCTGCAAGGCCAGTGATTTATCCCAAATTTCAATAAATGCAATCTTGATCTATCTTAATGGAGGCATTATGATGCAAGAAGAAAAAAGTAAAATTTACCAAAATAGATTACGAAATATCCAAAGTGAAAATGCTAGGTGCGAGCAAAGTTCAAGAATTGCTATGCAAATGCAATTTAGCGGCTATACACCGGTGTGCGATAATACATCTGATTGTGATATTCAGAATTTTATAGAGTCTGTCTATAATGATTTAGTGAATAAAAGTAAAAGTGATGACAAACAAAAGAAACAAATAGAAGCTAATGTAGACGTAATAAAATCTGCACTAAAAGATGCGATTTCTGTTTCTCAGCCAGCTACAGGAGAATCTCTATATGCTAGAACGTATGTTGTTGGAGATGGTTTGATTCACACCGATAAAAATGTAGTTTGGTTTTGTTTGTCTGCATTTTCACGAGCTGTTGTGTTAACTCTTGCTCAACAGGACGCTCAAAATGATGATATAAGAACAGTCTTGAATATTGCGGCTTTTGTTGTGAGTATTGCACTGATGTTGTATGAAAATTGTGTGTGCACAAATCTTGATAAAGATGGTCATGAGCTGTTAAGATGGATAATTGGTCGTAGCCGTACTCAGCCATCATTCTCAATGGATGAAGCAGTAGAAAAAATTAAACAACTTTATGACGGCAGTGAAGAAACAATGGAAGAAAAGGCAAAGAAAATTACTAAAAAATGGCTTAATGAATTTCTAGGCTTTGGTATAATTGAAAACGTGGGGCAATCCGAGTTTCGATTATGTGATGTCGTGACAATTCATTTGCAAAAAAAGAGTAGCTGATTTTTTCTTTACAATTATAATGTATCTGGTGTAATTATGGTAAATAAAAAGAGAGTATATACTGATCAAAAAATCAAATTGTCACCTCGGAAAGGTGAAAGAAATATCTTATCAACAGAAGGGTATAAAGAACGGCTTATGTTTGAAAAGAGAAGGTCGGCATCAATTTCCGCGGTTGAAAAGTGCATTGCAGAGATGCGCTTTTATTAAGTATTAGGATTGTTTGAATGCGTGTTTCTTAATTAGCACTGAGTTGCATATGTAGAATCAACGCTGTTTTAAGTAACTTGCAGCGCAAGCATTATGCTTGCGCTGTTTTCCTTTTTGTGGAGAGTATGTTATAATTTTACATATATGATTTTTTTGAAAGGAGCACCAAGGGGGTGTTCCTTTTTCTTTTTCACATTCAATTTATTTTTATCCGTAAGGGGGAGGTCCAATGAAAAAATCTATTCCAAAAAGAATTTTGTCTGTGTTTCTGGCATTGCTAATGTTCTTTACAACATTTCCGGTCGGAGCCATTCAGGCATTTGCCAACGTAGCATCCGGACAGATTACCGTTTCCAATGGTAAGAAATACAAAGTTGCCTGGAACTACAACTACGGTAAGAATGAGAATGGTAAAATTCGCATTCCGGAATACAGTAGAGAAATTGCCGGGAATAAAGCCGGTGCCGGTACAACCAATCTTCTGAGAAAGTATGTATCGTCAGATTTGTCCGGCAGTGAAAAGAATGCTGGCAAAGATGAAGTGCCGATTTTTCGTCTTTCCAGATCTTACGGTTATACCAGTGATGAGAGCGGAGCCAGTGTGGTAACGACAATCAATGTAGATCCAAACAAGATTACTGATTTCATCAATGCTGCAAAAAGTGACGGTATTAAGATTCCAGTAAAGAGGGCGCGGAGAATTTATTACGTCCTCATCAACGGCTTTAAACAATTCACCACCAACTCCGGCGATCAGTTTTACCGTGAGCAACTGTATTTTATTGCTACACAGTGTATTCTGTGGGAGCTGGATGAGGGCAAGCGCGTTGGCTTCGGCAACGATACGAAGTGGACGGATGTGCGTTCTAAATCGTATAAGGCCAATGCAAAGAATAAAGAGCGCAGTCAGGATATCGTGGGGTCCTATAGCAAGAGCATTGACGCTTCTTATCGTTATTATTGGCATGACTTCTATTACACTGTAAAAAATAAGTATTTCAATAATGTAAAAGATTGTCCTGATTACTATAACGAGATTTTGGAAGCTGCTGAGATGCAGATGAATGGGCAGCAGTTCCAATATAAGAGTGGAAGTCAATGGCGTAACTTCAGCGATTTGGGTAGTAATGATTATACGCAGATGGCTTGGAATGACAGCAAAAAGCGTTATGAGTCTACTTACTATGTTTCCAAAAAGTTTTTGGGTACTGAGTATGGCAAGTATGATCCAAATAAGATTGTGCTTCCTATCAGAAACAGTAATGGCTCAGTATTTACCACCACGTTTACCGGTGATGTTAAAGTCTATTCGCAAGCAACTACACAGTCTAAGGTGATTTGTAATGTGGATAGCGCTATGCGTAATAGAATGGTTACGTCTAAAGGTAAAAAAGGTCCACAGTACAGAGGCGCTTCTGTGTTGGGTAAAACACGAAATGGCAAGTTTTACTGTGTGTACTTTGGCGATGAAGAAAAAAACACAACTTCTTACTATGGCTATGTTCCAGTAAGCTCCGCTAAGCTGAAAACAAAACCTGCAGAACCGTTTATGAAGGTAGAAGTGAGCGGTAACAAGCTGACCTTCTATACATCCCGCCGGTCCAATGTGTCTGTCAATTTGGCTTGGCATATGAATGCACCTGATATTTATAACAAAGCAACGTATTTTCAGGGCAAAGATAAAACTGCCGGTGTTAAGGGCTACATCTGTGGTGGTCGTTATAATACCGTGCGTGTGCTGTTTAATCTAAAGACCGTGGCGCATAGGGCTTATTTAAAATGTTCTCTCGATGGAGCAAACTTAAAGACGATTACAGTGGCACACGGTGAGACAGTTCCCGGAAGCTACTTCAACGATCAAGAAAAGACGCATCCGCAAAAGCACAACAACTACAAATACACTTACAGCTATAAACATTGGAGCGCGTCAAAGAATGGCTCAAAAATGACTAATCCGGTGCCAAGTCAGAAAAAGATTTATGGCGATACCACATTCTGGATGTGTCTGGATAAGAAAGAGAATGCAAAAGGCAGAGCGGTGTATTACTGCAGTTTGTGCGGAGCACAACTGTATGATACTTCAACCAGTAAAAATGACAGAGAACATTACGCCGGAGAAAAGTATACTATCCCCACTGGTTCAAAACATGTGTGCTCTGTCAATGGTGGAAAGATTACATACAATGGCAAGACCATTGATGTTGGAGATTATTCGATTACATTCCAAGGCTGGGGTCAAGACAGTAACGCAAATGCTAAGCTGGCTACCGGTACATTGAATGATAGTTTGAGCGTGTTGAGCAACCATAAGGCAGGTTCTCAAACAACTGTGCCAAGCAGCACGCAAAAGTATTATGCAAAGTACGCCCTCAAGCTGACGAACGAGAATAAAGTTTTATTTAAGTGTTCTATCGATGAAAATGAAATTGCGTTGCTGCGTGGTGCACCAGGCTCTACACAGGGTCCTGTACCTGCAGGCGAATCTCATAACGACTCCAGTAATTTAAGTAATTTGCAATACAAAGGTCATCCGCTGAGTGATTATAAAATTACATTCAGCTATTGGGGAACAAATCCTGATTATACGGTGAATGATAAGTCGGATGATGCTTCATTGACTGTCGGTAATGACATTACGATGCCAAGTGCTAAAGTGACAGTGTATTATGCGAAGTACACATTCACGCTGCAGTCTACGGTAAACTTTGTTTGTGCACTGTGCGGCGAAACAATCAGTTCAACAACTGCTAACGTTGGGCAGACGATAAATGCGCCTTCAGTAAATGGGCATAATTGTACGGGCACAGCTGCAATTGCCGGGCTGAACGGCGATTTGGAAGATCTGAACAGAACATTCAAGGGCTGGGGTGCTACGGCAGATAACTATGATTATGCTAAAGATCAGGTAACAACGATCAAGACGCCTGCTGAAGGTGAAGTAACCTATTATGCGCAGTGGCAGCTGCAAAACAATATTTCAGCAGCCGGTTCTTTGTCCGGAATTGATGATTTGCTAAATGCCATCAATTATTATGAGTCCAATTATAAAGATGTAACAATTGATCCAAGTGATGATCAGGCAGTGGCAGCTGCGGCTGATGCAAAAGAAGCTGCAGATGAGGCTCAAAAGAAAATCTCCAAATGGGTAGGCGTATCAGATAACTGGACGCTTCAAGAGGGGAGCAGCAAAGCGATTAAGCCTTCCGGGCAGGCCGGAGCTTCAACTGACTACGAAAATTCTGTGGAAACAGATATGTATGTAACGGACAATAACTCATTGGGCAAGGTGGTTACGGTTTCTATTCCAAAATCAACCGGCTTTAAGATTGTGAGCATTGTTGTAGATGATGGTGCAGTAAACAAAGACGGCAGCCCTGTTGGTTCCAGAACACTTTATCCACAAAACAGTGAGCAGTTCTATAAAATGTCCTTCAACACGAATGTTGCATCTTTAAAGGCTTCTGACATCCATGTTACATTTGCTCCGGTCAGTGATTCTAAAGTCATTCTGAACTATGTGGCATTGACAGACAGTTTTGATTACGATAGTTCTTCTATCTATGAGGACAACACTATCGTATCGTCGAAGGTTCTAGACTGGGATGCAGCAAAGGCGTTTTCATTCAAAGGCGGTTATTATGAAGATACCGTTGAACAGACGGACGCTGACGGCAATACAACAACGACTACAGAAAATGTTCCGTATTTCAAAGAGTCTGTAGAATATGGTGGAAGCACATGCGACTATGTGGGTGCTTATGGATACATAGATGTGTTTGGTAACTATCAACATAAAGAAGTAGCAGGGGAGCCTGATTTTACTGTTGATGAAATGCATGGCACTCTGAATGTGTATCTGTATTATATGCCTAAGGGCGATGGTAAGGGCGGTATTGAGTACAATTTGTTTGCTCGCGGAGATGAAGCTGTTGAGGCTTTAAATCTGCTTAAAACCGGTTCTCAACTGCTTTTGTATCGATCAAAATCACTTTCTTCACTGCCGGTAAATGCGGATGAATTGTTTAACAACATCAATGAAAAGTGTGGTTCAAAGTTTTCTGATTATTTGACGGCTCAAAACAACTACGCTTGGAAGTGCTCATGTGGTAGTATCGTAGAGAATACTTCTATTTGTCCAGACTGCGGTAAATCTATCGACGACCAGGGAGGTGTCCCCGAGTTTTGGATTGTTCCTGATGCCTGGCAGTGCTCAAAGTGCGAATCTACAAATAGTGGTGTTGAATGTGATGGAGAAACATGCACAAATACCTATATGCAACAAACGGCTTCGTCCAAGACTTGGAAGTGCTCTGCCTGTGGCCATTCTAACTCTACGCTGACTTGTCAGGGTTCAACGTATGATGTGGAATTAGTTAAAGATATTACGGCCAATGTGAGTGAGAGTCGAGCAAATGTCAATGCATTTAAAGAGTATCCGTATGCTTGTGAGGGGCATGAAGGGGATAGCCCATATACTGGCGGTTCTGTTTCCCTGATTCGTTGCTCTAAGTGTCATAAGTGGTTTTCTGGTGGACTAGGAGTGAGTAACGGAAGACATACATCTACGGCATATATTGGTTCTCCAAGCATCGGCTATTCAAAGACCAATCTTGCGTTGTGTGGCGGTGGCGGATCTGCGGATCAGTATGATACAGCCTACGTTCACACCGGTGGTTCTTTGATTAGTTCAACAATTGCAACAGGCTGGCAATGTTCTGTGTGTGGAACGAAACATCCAGCCGGAAAGGCTAATTGTGGACACAGCATTTATCCGAATTATGTAACTGTGTCACTCCCTGCAAATAGTTTGACTTCTGGATATTACTATTATTTTGTCATTAAAGATAACAAGTCTGATCGCTATTACTACAATGACGAGGTAACTGGTGGCAGTGTGCGTTATACAAACAACCACCTGGTGTATAACGCCGAGGCATATTATGGAGATCAGTTAAATCAGATCAAAGTATATGATAACGCAACGTTTAATTCCAGAACGCCTGTTGCTGGCGCGCGCGTGATGGTTTTGTCTGAAAGCAAGTATAAAGAATTAGTAGGACTTAAGTCTGCAGATGATCTTACTTGGACTTGTTATGGCTGTTCTTACAAGGATTGTCCGTCATGCAAAGAAAAAAACGCCTATGATGCCATCGTGTGTGCGAATTGTGGAGCGTGGTTGTCTGACATCCCGACATATAAAACAAATCCGTATAATACGGATTTCTGCAGTGAATGTAATGAGCCTCGAAGTGACCCCGATTTTCAGATCTTAAAAACCGACGAGAATGGGGCTATAATGTTTTATGGTGACGCAGACACATACAAGTTCTTTATTATGCCTGAAGACTTTACTGTGTCTGATGTAACTAAGAACATCAAGGACTATAATGAAGTCCATCTGAACTATTACGCTTATGAAGAGGCATTTAAGACGTCACCAAAAGCTTTTGAGACTGTTTCGGAAAAGAGCGTTGTCTCATCTTTAGAAGAGTTTAAAAACGCAAATACGGCAGGGCAAAAATCTATAGTTGGAAAAACATATTTAACAGAGGTTGACCTGTATGCTAAAGACCGTATCGATCTGAGACTGCACACACTGGATAAATCAGCTAACTTAAATCCAGAATACAAACAAGGCAATCCTGTTGAGAATGTCTCAATGAACGTTTATAAGATGGATTCTCTGGGCGTTTATCGATCCATCGAAAGGGATAAGGTTCTCAATACTTCTAAGGATTTTGATTTTTATTCAGACGATGGAACTTATTTGAATTATTCTTATTATCCAACTGAACCGGGAACATATAAATTTGAGTTCTTCTTTATAGATCAAAATGGCGAGAAGCAAAAGGTGTGGACAACTCGTTCAGGATCGGTGTCTTTTAAGGAGAATGTGCAAGAAATTAAGTACACAGGCAAGTATGCTAAGCTTGATTATTATTTAAAAAAGCAGACTAACGCTGACAGCAAAACTGTGACAACCTTTTTCGATTCGGTGGATCGGTCCTATAACGAAAGCGGTGTTTCATTTTTTGATAATGACAACATTGTATATTCTTTGTACACAAAGAATGAAAAGGACGAGCTTGTTCCATACACGACTCTTGATCTAAATAAAATTGGAATTTTAGCCGAACTGTCCCAAAAAGTAAGCACATTAAATGCCCAAAAAGAGGCGGATGCTAAAAACTTCAGCACAAATACTTATCCGTCTTTCAATAAGTCATACACATATCACGACGATGCCACAAATGATAATTTCACGATCACCGTTGACTATCAAGACTATGCATTCTCTTCATCTAAAGCAAGGGAGTATGCGAACAGATGGGGCGAATGTCACAACCCATATTCTCCGATCACAGAGAAGAAGGTGACGAATGCGGCAGATGCGTTGGCAGCAATTTCAAATATTACTCCAATCAAGAAGTATTATGTTTCAATTACAACCAAATCGCCAGAGGATTTGTATTATTCTGTGTCTTGTGATGAATTCACTTCCGATGAGTCTTCAACAGTATTTAAGGTTGATTCAAAGTCTCTTGCAGATTATGAATACTCCGCTGATACAGAGGGTACGATAGACGGATATAACGCACTTTCTGATTTTACTGCACTCAATTTTGCAAATGGTAATGATGTACTCTTAAATATCGGCAAAGGTGATCAGACACAGGCAAGTCAACTTAATGGTATTATTACAACATCTAACGGCCTGCCGATTATCGGTTACGATGGTGTTGAGTATAGTAAATTATTTGACCAATTTATGCTACGGGGCAACGGCAATTCCACGATCGCATTGAAAGATCACATAAACGAAGATCAAATCAATTCTTTGCAAAGTGTTCTTGAGAATGACATGATGGCCTATGGCGTAATGCTGGAATATTATCCGACGGGCAAGCCTGTCGCAGCCGATGCTGAACGAGCCTGGGACGCTGATGGTATGGACAGCACACAGAATAAGTATTCGGTGATTAAGTCACAGTATAGTAAGTCAAAGACCGGAGTGATGTACCGAGATAGCGTATTCGATTATGCCAATAAGTCAGTCTTGTATTTTGGTGACAGCGCAGAGGGAGCGACACCTGGTGCATTATATAATATGCTTTGCGACTTTGCTATTCGTCACCAAGCAGCAGACAGAGATGGTTATGTTGTCTTGAAAGTGTTGTGTTCTGAGGCTACCATTGATATTTACGCTACAGATTTAGCTACAAAATACAGTATTAAAAACAGTCTGCAATCGACAAACCCGGTTGTTGCTAATCCATTTGTAAAGAGTAGTAATCTATTTACAGATGGAATTCCGTCAGAGTTTGTTGGTATTTCGTCTGTTGAGTTTAAAGAAGATAAGCTGAAGACGAAAGTTACAAATATAGATAATCTTGCAACTGCTCAGGTTACAAGCCGAGAGGACGCTCAAAACGCAACCGCTCGTGTAACTTTGGATAATACGCTTCAGTATTTGAATTTGTACACAAGCAAAATTGCAACACCGTTAGCGGTGCTTAAGGACTATAATGTTTCTCCAGATGGTAATGCTACTGTTATGAACGAGGGTAACGATCTTCTGACGGATGCAGATGGCTATATCTATACTCTAAACGCAAACTGCTCTTTAGACGCCGCCACGAAGGATTTTGGTAAGTCAAACTTCATTTATGTCGGATATAAGCTTGAAGATAATGATGGCAGTAATCCGGCTTATCCAAAGAACACACATCCATACAAGATGAGTGTACGTCTTTTGTCCTCTGTGGATAAGGCACTTGAAAATGATGACCGTAGACTGTTTGGCTTGTTTGGAACATCAACTCGTGTGACACCAAATGGAACAACTGCGAACAACATTTTTTCATTTAAGAGTGATGTCCAAGGCTCAAAGCCTCTTGGTTATGACACCGTAGAACATTATACAGCCGAAATGGATCTGAAAACTTATCAGATAAAGACCAGTATTCAGAATGGTACAATTACCAAAACGGTGACTGGATTACGTGCTGGTAATTACAAAAATATCGCGGGTGCTGACTCTGTTGTTACATTTACGCCGGATCCTGGTTATCAGATCACTTCTGTTAAAATTGATGGAAAGGAATTAAATTCTGGAGAAAAGTTAACAGGCGCACAATTGGTATGGACGGGTGACACCAAGAGCGGTAAAGTTTCAATTCCCGGAACTTTGAGCGCTGACCATACAGTTGATGTTGTTTGTACAAGAACATACACTATTACAACAAGCATCACAAACGGCACAATCACAGATACAATTACCAAAATCAAGTATGGTGAAACAAAAAACATTGAGTTTACACCTAATGACGGATTTATGGTAAGTAAGATTGTGATTGATAAAGGACTCGACACTGAAAAAACAATCAGTGACGTTTATAAATACTGGAGTGGTGGTAGCTATACCTTTGAAAATATTACTGCAGACCACTCATTTGACGTCGAGTGTACGGCTGGCATAATCGTCAACACCTATCTGTCAAAAGAAGCATATGAAACAGCTGGTGGCTCTACGGATCCGATTGACCCATTAAAGAGACAGGTGGATCTATTGCCGTATGCAATCCCAGACAGTGCGGTAAAAGAGAAAAATGTTAGCTCCGACACAATGACGGAATTAGAGTTTGCGAAAATGCTGTACGGACCGGAAACAAATCGCGATACGATCGATGAAAACTCTTGGGCAGCACAGTTTGGAGAGGTCTTTGCATTGAGTCCAGAAGAGCAAATTGAAAACATGGGGTTTGCTATTTCAAGCGGAGTACAAGCAAACACAAAGATTTCTTCTTACTATAACAAAGAAGATTTCCCATTTGTATTTAGCTATTACTTCCCGAAAGAGCTTTTAGATTCTCTGACAGCGTATTATTTGGAACCATCAACAATGTGGTTTGGGTGTGGGCCAAGTGGTACAGCAAATTTAAAGTATCAATTGTGCTATGAAGTACCAGGACACAAAGATTCAGATAAAAAGCACATTGGTTTGTTTGGTGGGGTTCCGACAGACGGAAGTAAAGGTGCTACTTACAACGTTGGTTGTTATGTCAATGAAAAGTATTTGCCTGTGGATGTTAAATTCCAATATCCAAATGCAAAATATTCATATGGCACGGATGTTGTAACGTCCTTTATCGTAGACAACCACAGCACTGAAAACTTCACCGATCAAAATGCTTTGAATGCGACCGGTGGTCTGTATGCCAAATTGTATAATTTAAACACAGGAGAGTGGCAGTATGAAGCCATTGAAAATGTGGAAGTCAAATACGATAAGAAATTGATTGGTCGATACAACTGTCAGTACGCCGCCAGAACCGCTGTAGTACCGGCTGCAAAGAACAATCTGATTTATTATACTGTTAGAACGCCTGCTGTTAGTTCAATTGACGACTCTTATGAATCATTGGGATACAAGTTCTATGGTGTCGTACCGTGGGTTCAGCTACGTTATAATGACGAAGAGAATGGACAGTTTGTGTATTGCGACTCAGGGCGGCAAGACAAAAACCTTGTGCAGCTTAACGATCTTGATAATACAAGCTCCACAAATTATGAAGGTTATAACCTGAACGGTGGAGATGGATATTCTTATAAAGATCCGACAAATGACAAGCCGTATGCGAACACGACTTCATGGCAGGAATACACCTGCGAAAATGGAGTGTTTAAACTGCATACTTACACAGCAAGACTTGGCTTCCAAGAGAATCTGTTAAAACCGCTAGCATCTGCCGGTGCAGGCAGTGCTCAGAACCCAAGCAAAAAAGTCGAAAACAATGGAGACGAGAATTACTGGGAAACCAAGAGCGGTTACAGTCTTGAGAGTCGAGCAACAGCGAACTTAACGCCACAGCGTAAGACAGATCCTGCTTTACCAGATGGTAGTTGCGTAAACGCGCAATCTGCATTGGCGTATTATCCAGAGTACAATTACCAGACAATCAATGGTAAATACTCGGCGTTGTATGCGATGTATGGACTCAAATCGGCTCCAACTGACAGAAAGTATTTTGGACCTTATGCATCATTGCGTCCCACTGGTGCCAACACGAACGAAAATCCATATTGGTTTAAGTTTATGGAATATGAGGATGAGGACAGCAGCGCACGTTCACTGCACCATGTCCCGGTATGGTATCCAAACGATACGGACTATAAGATCCAGGTTCGTGTTGCTGATTGCTGGACGCCAAGTGGTATGTTAAGCTATGTTGGTGATTCAAACGCCGTAAAGATCAACGGAAGCCTGTTTGACGACTTCAAGACACGTGAGACTTCTCCGTGGTAAAAACAAAGACAGGGGCGCTGAATGCGCCCCTGTGGAGGGTATTATGAAACAAAAAGAGAAAAAAGACCGCAGCATCATTGACGCAGACGCGGATGATGTTGTGGATCAGCCACAAGGCGATAAACGAAAAAATAAAATCATCGTCGTTGTGATTATCGTGATCTGTATCGTATCCGTTATTTTGGGCATTTTGTTTGCACATAAATCTGACACTGATGTCGCTTTAACCACTCAACCGGAAACGTCCGGTTGGAGTGAAGAATATACTGCAAATAACTACGCCGAAGATACGGCTAAATATCCGGATCACGAATTACGAGGCGTAACGCTGAAATAGAAAAGAAGACTGTCCGAGAGGGCAGTCTTTTTTAGTTTGTTTTGCGGTATATTATAATTTGCCGTGGAAAGCAAATCCGTTATAATTATTCATACACAGAAACGCTCCTTTGTTAATGGCATTTTAGAACACACATTCCGTGTTGTCAATACAAAAGCCGCCTTTGCATCTGCATTGGCGGCTTTCTTTGTGCTGAAAACTATATTTAAGAGATACTGGCAATTATGTTATAATTATTGACGGAGATGCCTCAAGAATGGCGGTTTGGATCCAATGAAGAACAAGATACTCCACTTTGCTATTTAGGCGTTAATCGTCGCCGTATAAGTCGATGCCTGTTTTCGTGTGAAATATGCCAATTTTGACAAATTAGAATTTTGTCAGACCACTTTGAAAATTAATCACAATCACGCCACTTTGAATATTCTTGTTTATTAATGTCATCTTTAGCAAAAGAAGAAAAAGCACCCTATATGAGTGCTTTTTTCTTATTTAAAATAAAGTTTTTACAAAATTCTTCATATTTCAAAGGCTTGCCGTCTTTATTTTTCTCCTTTAAAATGAATTTTTCCTTTTTTATCAAGAGTGAGTCTTACACCGACCTTAGCTTGTCCATTTTTTGATGAAGGCGTTAACAATCCTGAAAATCTATTCACAGCGTTTTCAATACAAATGATTTTTTGTACTGTTTGCCAAGCCTCATTTGTAAGAACAACTTCGCCGCAAAGTGGACATCCTCTTCCAACCCAATCAGGGTATTCGTTCAGTTGGATCGAAGGGTCCGCCCAATTGCAGTTAGGGTTATCACATTTTAAACCGCTAATATGTGCGTTCATGAATTTTTCTTTCATTGTTTTGTTTCCTTTCCGCCTCGCAATAACGAGGGCATTTATCTTTATATTTTTTTGAATTAACAAAAAAGAGGCAGATACCGCCTACACGAATAACTGCCTCGTTTGTATTAACTTATTAATTTAATTATAACATATTTTTTAGCAATAAAGAAAAAAGCACCCGCAAAGGATGCATTTATTGCTTTTTAATTACATCGGTAAAACGCTTTTCACCATATCCATATGTAATTTCATTTGGATTTTTGTTGTTGAATAATCCCATAATTAATTTTCCCTTTCAGTAACTTTGGAATTAAAAAGTTTTATTTTTGCTTAAAATGAACGTGGTTTGGCAAGTTTTTCTTTTTGTGTTATAATTATCCATAGGTCAACAATGGCGGTCAGTGACTGCTTTCATTTAACTTAATATTTTTTTGAAAGGAGTACGCGAGTATTCCTTTTTTCTTTTGTAAGGAGGTTTTTTATGTTAGCCACAGTTCGGCTTTTGGGTATTCCCATTACTTGTTATCCCGCTTTTATCATCGGTCTTTGTTTGGTGACTAAAATCATTCGTATATTCTTGAATAAATACAGCAAAAAGCAAAGTGAAGAAAAGGCTGTTAGAGACGAAAAAATCGCACAGCTTCAAAAAGAAGCAGGCGGGGACAGAGATGTGCTCTCTGATAAAATTTACGAATACTACAAGGAATCCAATTACAATCCATATTTAACATTTCTATCCAAAGTGGCATTAATCATTATTGACTTTGCTATTGTGGCAGTAATGGTTACAACATTTAAGCCCATTTCTAATTTTCATGTGGTTGAAAAGGACACGGCCACTACCATTACACAAATATATATGGAAAAAGAAGAGAAGTCCACACCATACACGGAAATTCGTGTGTTAAAGGATCTGGAAAAGTATGAGTCGGACTTTGAAAAGGGCGGAGTGTCTAAAGCGGACATTCAAAAGCTTTATGATTTAAGAGACTCTTTTTCTTTGGGCTCATTAAAAACCTATTTGGTGCCACCGGTAAAGGATAATCCTCAGTTGATGTCTATCCCCACATTGGCTATGGTTTTGTATGTTTTACAATACATTATTGGGTTGTGGCAGAGCATTGAAAAAATGCGATTAAGCTTCAAGAAACTCAAACCGGCAGGTAAGGCTATGATGTTAACGCAGCCAATTTTGAATACGGCATTTTTGGCGTTGACCGCAACGATTGTGTTCAATACGCCAATCGTGATTAGTTTCTATTTTATCGTAACTTACACATGGAACCTGATTAACACAATCGTACAGTTGATCAAGACCAAAAAGGCAGCAAAGAGCGCCAAAGCGGATGCAACAAATAGTGCAAACGAAGCGCAAAAACAAACACAGGAGGAAAAAGCTTGAAACAAAAAATCACCATGAGAAGCAAGGGACCGAGTAAACAACTGCCGAAGTCGCTTCAAGATACAAAACCACATAATCTAACGATTTATTACTGCTTAAAGGATAATCAGGAAGTAAATGTAAAGCCAATGATTATGTTCGCAAAGATGAAGGATAATAGGCTGAAAAATATCAATATTTTGGATATTTCAGAGGTCACAAAGAAAAACTATGCGAAAAGAACGTACTGTATATTAATGAAATGCGACTCCAATCAATATGTTGTCTTTAAGCATTATTTTGAGGAGGCAATGAGGAAATACATCGTTGGTACCTTGGAGCCAACCCAGGAAGCTATTGGGCGTTACGCAAAGTAGCAGTAATATTCACAAGTAGTCAATCAGGAGGGCCGTCTGTACGGTTCTCCTTTATTTTTTCAAAGGTAGGTAAAAATTTTATGGTAAACGGATACAATTTGGCAAATGTAGTCAATACAAAGGCATATGTGGTCGCAAAAAGCGATGACGTGACGGCGATGGCCGCTCGTGATCATGAAGTTGGCAAAGCTTCACAAGAGTTGATTGCGGTGTGTTATCGACAGTGTAAAGTGAAAAGCAAAATTCAAGTAGCAATGAAGAATGCATATTTGCCATACTGTTCGGTGGATGATTTTAATTCTCTATATTTTGTAACAATACAGAAATGTGTGAGCAATTATCGTGAGCCGGATGGTCCGTTTTTGAATTATTTAAACAAAGCCCTGGATATCGCGTTTAAGAATGAAAAAAAATCCGGATTTTTAAAAGTGACGGGTAACATTCCCAAAGAACGACGCGATGAGATAAAATCAGTTCCCGTTCAGAACTATGCGCTGGGTCGAAAGAGCAAAGACCATAACGAAACAGAACAGGAAATAATGAATAAGACTTTGCTGCATGATGTGGCTGCTATTGATGATGGGGAGCTGCTGTTATATAAGTTTTCAGATCCGGATAAAGTGAAATCAGATAAAGCCGTCGGCGTAAAATATGGGTTGTCTGAAAAGCAAGTGAGAACGCGTATTGAAAAGGTTGTTCAGGCATTCAAAAAAAAGAGTCCAACTTTCTTTACAGATTATTACTACGACACAGACAATGCCGATACAAATATTTGTTTGCAAGTAGCTTAGAAAGAGGTGGTTTACTATATTGACACAAATCAAGCAGAAGCTAAAAGAGAAAAAGGCTTTTGCACAATCAACGGATTTTATAATCTTCTTCTCGATTGCAGTTATCTTGGTGGTTATTCTAATTGAATTAACTATCAACGTGTTCTCCATTTACACCATGAATATCGTGGCGAATAATATTGCCAGAACTGTGTCGGTGTGTGGCGAAATCGATAATGCAAAAAGCGAAGAAATTTATGACACTGCGGCAAAACAGCTTGGAAAACGGATTGAGACGGGTTCTCTGGAGATTCGCTTTCACACAGAGTCTGAGAATACAAGTTATTATCATTATGATGACTTGCTGCTAACAAGTGACTCCAAAGCAGGGCAATATGGTGTAAACCTGGGCGATGAATTTACTGTACACACTTCAGCACAAGTGGTCTTGTTCCATGTGGGCGGCAAGGCCGTAAAAACAACGCTGTCGGCCACTTCTTCCGGCGTTGGTGAAGTTTACTTCAAGTCGGAGTAAGGGGGCTGTATTATGCAATCTACTCTAAATAACAAGCGTGCATCCATTATTGGCGGAAGCGCAATTTGCGTTATGATCATTCTCGTGGCATTTACAATGATTCAAGTTGTATATATGCTTAACACGCACTATACTGTGATGCGCGCATTTGAACATTCTCTTACAATGTTAGAAACAACACTGCAAAGAGAAACATATGACTCACTCTCTGATTTCCAGAGCGGGTCGTATCAGGGCGATCTTGAGGCAAAGCTGGAAGAGCAGGGGACAACCCTTAAAAACAAATATCTGTATTTTCTCGAGAAGGGCCCGAACTTTAAAACGGATGAAGAGAACAATCAGCTTGTTGGCAACGGGTTCACAATTAGTCTTGATGACATTAACATCAAGTCCGTTACCAAAGATGCAACAGACCATAGCTTTAAGGTTGACTTTACTGTAACGGCAAAGATCTCATACACAACTAAATTGGCATTGGCCGACAAGCCAACAAAAATTTCAACCGGAAAAATTGATTTTACTTCCAGTTACGAATTTGTACAAAATGTTGGAGAAGATTCCAATAATGTATCTGGAAACACTGGCGGGTATGCTGACCAGGGAAACTAAAAATAGGAGGAATTTAATTTTGACAGTCATGTTTCATACCGGCGCGGTTGGAGTGATTTATTTCATTCTGACTCTCGGCCTTTTAGGATATCTGACATATTTATCAGTTGTTGACATCAAGAAGCATCAGCTTGAATATTGGCAGACGGGATGTTTGTATCCACTTGCAATCGTGAATGTGGTATTATGTGCTTTAGCTGAAAATACGTATTTGCGTTCCGTTCACGCTGCAGAGATCCCGTGGAAGCAATATTTAATCAATCACGGATTGACGGGTTTGATTGTCTTTGTCTTTGTTCTGGCTTTGGCTATGATTAAAATTAAGGGCAAGAATGCAATCGGTGGCGCTGATATTTGGGTGTTCGCTGCTGTGTCTTTAGTGACAGGGTTTACATATTTGCCATACATGCTAATCGGAACCTGCGTTTCGTATCTTCTGTACGCGCTTATTTATCGAATCAGGAAGAAAGAAAAACTAAAAATGGCGGCGTTCGTTCCGTTTATTTCGATTGGTACTCTTTTCGCGCTGGTGCTCAGTATGGTATAACTATATCGGAAGGATGTGGTTATCTTGAAAAGAGTATTGACATTTTTGCTATGTGTGGCTTTAATTGTTGGAATTGGTCTTGCGTGTAGAAATTTACACGAAGCCAAACCTGTGGAATCAACTACAGTCACCGTGACTGTTTCACAGCAAACATCACAGAATTCTGCACAAACAGAAAAAGCTACAGTTGTGCGCGTGGTGGATGGAGACACACTGGTGACCAGTAACACTTCAGGCCAAGAGCAAAAGGTTAGACTCATTGGCGTTAACACGCCGGAGTCCGTAAGCAACAGTGAATCAAAAAATTGTGCTGAGGGGAGAGAAGCTTCGGCTTATACGAAATCCGTACTGACGCTGGGAAAGACGGTGTATCTGGAATATGATGCAGGACGAACAGACAAATACGGCAGGACGCTTGCTTATGTGTGGCTCGACAATTCGACAAACACAACATCACTTAACGAGTTGAGCAGTCATATGTTCAACGCAATGTTGTTGGCAAAAGGGTTCGCAAATACAATGGAGATTGAGCCGAATGTCAAATATGCCTTGTCTTTCGAAATAATGAAACAACAAGCACAAAACAATCAAGTCGGGTTTTGGTCACACGAACAAAACTTCGTTTGGTAAAGGGGGATACATATATGCGAAAACAAGTACAGACGATTGTTGCAATGTTCGCTGTTCTTTGTGTGCTTTTGAGTACAACACCGGCATTTGCCGGAGTTATTTTTCCACATGAGAACGCTGCAGACACGGCAATCGAAATCAAGGCTCCGGCTACATACAGCTATATTATGTGCCGTGGCAATGACAGGAAGGGCAATTACTTTACGGACTCGGAAAAGTGGTTTAAATTTAAACCCGCTAAATCCGGGTGGTACAGTCTTCGCCTTTCAACAACAAACACGAACAGAACTTTGTCCTTGGTAATCTTTGAAGAAAAGAATGGACAGCCTGCTTCAGAAGCGATTGGCTCCAATATCTCAAGTAATGGTGCTAACTGCGCTGCGTATCTAAGTTATGAACTTTCGGCAGCCAAGAACTACTATGTTTACTGCATCAGTTCTGTGTATGATTACAAGGTTGAACCCAAGGCGTCTACTGTTCAACACACATTAAACATTGCAGCTCATCAGCATGTCTTTATGTACAATGAGTCCTCTGACGGACGAAGTATCAATGAGACTTGTGCGGCGGCTGGCTGTGATTACGTCAAGAGCTACGGTAAAATTGCACAAGCCTATTGCTCAACGACACAATATGTTTATGACGGAAAAGCAAAAACGCCAAAAGTCGTTGTTAAGGACAACCGAGGGGCAGTCGTGAGTTCAAATTACTACACGATAAAATATTCTGCGGGAAGAACTAAAGTTGGCAACTATTTAGCAACAGTAAGCTTTAAGCGGCCATATGCGAAATATACCGGTAACGATCACAAAACGACTAAGAAAACCAGCGACATTAACTGCACATTTAAGGTGCTGCCACGTGCGGATAAAATTGTACTTAACCAGACGGTATTCGGCTATAGTGGCAAAACAAAGAATCCATCTGTATCGGTTAAGGACAACTTCGGCAATACCGTATCATCTTCATATTATAAAGTAACGATGCCGTCGGGCAGAATGAATGTTGGGACTTACACAGTCAAGGTTACATTTAAGTCGCCATATAGCGGTACAAAATCAACAACATTTGTCATTAATCCGATTGGAACATCTTTAAGTTCTGTGACCGCTGCAAGTAAGGGCTTTACAGCAAAATGGGCAAAGAAGGCAGTGCAGGTTACGGGCTATCAACTTCAGTATGCACTACGCAGCGATTTCAAAGATGCAAAGACAAAAACATACAGTGGTTGCTCAACAGTTTCCGGGAAAGTAACCGGTCTTTCAGCAAAGAAAAAATACTATGTGCGTGTTAGATCGTACAAGAAGGCTGGAGGAAAAAACTATTATAGCGTTTGGTCTTCAACGAAGAGTGTAAAAACCAAATAATCCAAAAATTTCTCTCGTATGCAAAAGTGTGGTATATTTTTAGTATCGCACCAATGCGTGCGGGAGATTTATTTTTTTGTAGGAGTGATGCAAGTTTTGGACAAGGTTTGGTTCTGCGTTTTGATGTTTTCGTTGCTAATCGAAATTGTCACTGTTCAGCTAATCAGCATTTGGTTTTGTGTTGGAGCGGCTGTAGCATTAATTGCCAGTTGGTGTGGCGTACAGTCATCGATACAAATCATTTTGTTTGTGGCTGTATCAGGTCTTTGTTTGGCTTTCATATATCCACCAATAGCGAAATCCATTAAGAAAAGAACGCAAAACCTAAACGCAAATCGTATCATCGGAGAATCTGGTATTGTGTCTAAAGACATTGTTGCAAACGATGGTACAGGACAAATTAAAGTTTTGGGAGAGATCTGGAGTGCGAAACCGGAAGATCCGGAGGTTAAATACATTAAGGCCGGGACGCCTATTGAGGTCGTATCGATAGAAGGCGTTAAGGCTGTCATTAAAATTACTGAGAAGGAGTAAAAAAACATGAAAATTGCTATTACTATTGTTGTGGTGGTGTTAATTGCCATTGCTATTGCTAAAAACATTCGAATTGTCCCACAGTCGTTTGCTTATGTGATTGAACGGCTGGGTGTGTACAGTACAACCTGGCAGACTGGGGTGCATATTAAGATCCCGTTTATCGAACGAGTTGCTAAGAAAATCTCTTTGAAAGAGCAGGTAGTAGATTTTGAACCACAGGCTGTCATCACAAAGGATAACGTAACCATTCAGATTGACACAGTGGTATTTTATCAAATCACCGATCCGAAACTGTACACCTACGGCGTAGAAAATCCGATTGTTGCTATTGAGAATCTGTCAGCTACGACATTGAGAAATATCATCGGTGAGTTAGAGCTGGATAACACCTTGACATCCAGAGACACAATCAATGCTAAAATCAGAGTTATTTTGGATGAGGCTACTGATGCCTGGGGTATCAAGGTGAACCGCGTAGAGCTTAAGAACATTATTCCACCAAGAGAAATTCAAAACGCGATGGAAAAGCAGATGAAGGCAGAACGTGAGCGTCGTGAGTCTATTCTTCGCGCAGAAGGCGAAAAACAAAGTAAGATTTTGGTTGCAGAAGGACACAAAGAATCAAAGATTTTGGAGGCGGAGGCTGACAAACAGTCCGCTATTCTTCATGCAGAGGCTGTTAAAGAGGCAAAGATCAGAGAAGCTGAAGGTGAGGCCGCTGCAATCGAGACCGTGCAAAAGGCATCCGCAGATGCAATTCGTCTGTTAAACGAGGCAAATGCAAACGATGCGGTGCTGAAACTTAAAGCCTTGGAAGCATTTGCAAAAGTAGCAGATGGCCAGGCGACAAAAATTATTATTCCTTCCGAAATTCAGGGTATGGCTGGTTTAGCGGAAGGTGTTGTGGAGACGATTAAGAAGTAAGAAGGGTTGAGGAGCGTCATTTTGGCGCTCCTTTTTTTATGCTATGAGAAAGAATAATATTCAACATTTATCACAGACAAAGAAAAAGACACCGCTTGACTATGCAATCCGGATTATGTGGATTGGAGCGTTGTGTTCTTTGATTTTTGCGCTGGTTTCCATTGCGTCCGGACTACCAAAACTGGTTAGCCTATCTAAAAACTATAACACCGAGTCAGTAAGATATGAACAAGCGCTCAAAGAAGAGCAAAAATATGCTGAATATTCCAAAAAAGAAATTAAAGACTTTGCAGAACAAAAGGCGTATGAAGATGGCTATTGCTACCCAGATGAGTATATTTTTTTTGATGTTTCTTAAAGATTTTTTGTCTTTTTTTGTTTTTGAGGTATTAATAATTAGAAAAAACATTAAAGAATCGAGGTTAAAAAATATCTTTTTTCGCTGTATTTTCTAATCAAAAAACAGCGCAAACGAGTATTTAACAAAAGGCTATGAAAGAAAAATTCATTCAGAAAATTAACGAAAATGGTTCCGTTATTCGTGTGTTTGTCACTACGATTGTATTGACTGCTATTTTGTTTGGCTGTTTTCTGGCCAATGTAAGCGTTCCGTCTGGATCGATGGATCCGACTATTAAGGTCGGTGATCGCCTGATTGCAAATCGTATCGCCTATTCTGGCGACAAAAATGTAAAGCGCAATGATATTATCATTTTTCGTTATCCGGACAATGAAAAGAAAAAATTTACCAAGCGTGTAGTTGGTATGCCCGGAGAAGTGATTTCTGAAATTAACGGGACTCTATATGTGAATGGAAAGGCAAAAACAGAGTCCTATGTTGTAAACGATCATTCCAGCACTTGTGGTCCTTACTATGTACCCAAAGCCGGGGATAAAGTTCGGATTGTTGATGGTGAAAAAGACAAAGAGGGAAATTGGATTAGCGGTCAGTGCTACATTGGTATCTATTGTGTCGGTAATGTAGAGACAGTTAAGCAGTATGATGCAGACAAAATGTTGGACGGCGGAGAGCCTGGTTTTCTGGAAACCTATTGTGAAAAGAAGGACAACGACTACTATGTGAAGGCTGATTGCTACTTCTGCATGGGCGATAACCGAAACAACAGCTTGGATTCTCGCTACTGGGCCAATCATTATGTTGTCAAGGAGAAGATCGTTGGAAAGGTTTTTTGTGATGTAACGGCAGGCTTCAAGAAGCTGTAAGTTTCACATTGAACAAAACTTCACTCGCAAACGCAAAAATGGTATAATTTTAATAACGGTTTTTGACCGAATTCTATAGTAAAGGTTGGTAATAATGGCAGAAAACAATTCCGGTGTGCCGGTACTCGATGATGCAGTCTTTGACATGACAAACAGTGAGAATTTGCACGCTGAGGTTAGTGAAATTTTAAATAAAAACGTCATCACAGAGGACGATGTGGAGAGGTATCAAATGAATAAAGATTCTTCTGTGAGTGTGGGCGAATTCTGTAATTTGCTTAATTCACTTTTAGCTGATGATGAAGACAAGTTTAAGCCTGAAGAGGTAGCGGAAGAGTTGCTTAAAGACGAGCCTGAAGCGTAATCAATTTTGTTCATTTCGTTGAGTATGTTATAATTATTTTGTAACAAATTTAACGAAAGGGGGCAGTCTCGTGGGAAAACATCCATGGCTCTTTGCAATTATTGTCTTGGTGCTTGCAGGTCTCATTATTGGCATTTCTGCAACTGATATGTGGCAGTATATTATCGACTTCTGTAAAGTTGGTATTGATCTGTTCGTGCAGTGGCTTAACGAGATCATTCGTGCATTGCGTGATTCTATTACATCCGTTACAGGTACGAAAACGACAGCATATATGCAGGGCTTGTTTTTCTTGAGTTAATCTATGGGAGACAGTTATGTGGTTGACATCTGGTCAACGAAAAGATACGTCAGAAATGATTTACACGAGTTTAAGCCCTTCTTAAATGAACAAAAAAGATGTACATCTATTGACGGGCTTGATGAGTCGATGGAGCGACAGGTTGAAAAATACTGTAAGCGCCATCATTTGCGATATAGTTTAGTTAATCAAGCATTCACAAGAGGTTCATCTTATAGACGAACCTTTTTTTCATGCAATAAAGGCATAGACGGACATTACTTCTGTGCGTACTGTGGACGTCTTTTGCCAAAAGCCCAAGTAACAGTAGATCATATTGTTCCCATTGCGCCTGTAAAAAGCAGTAAATTTAAACAATGGTTGCTTAAAAGGGCCGGGATTGAAAACATCAACTGCGAAAAGAATTTAGCTGCAGCTTGTCGAGTTTGCAATTCGCGTAAGGGAACGAGTAGCGGCGCATATTCAATTGCCGGGTGGATTGGAAAAGTGCAGTGGCTTTGGATAGTCCGGCATGTCGTGCGTTTTAGTACATTAAGTCTTATTCTTTTCTGTCTTTTTTCCTTAATTTTTTAGTATTTTTAAAATGTGTGGTATTAATAGATGTGAGGTGGTTAATTGAACTGCAGAGAATATCTTGAATTGGCCCCTGAACGTCTTTTGGAAGAACTTGAAAAAGACTTTGTGTATGACGTTCCCTTCGGGGTAGAAAGTCCGGACGATTTGTCGTTGGTTGCGACTTATCTCTCAACGACTACAAACCAATATTCCTTTTTGATGCAACTGTCCGCGCTTGCGACTGTTCAAAAGCGTCTTTGTGCAAGAGATGGTGACAAACAAAGAAAGGAAGACGCCATTGATAAAATTTATGTTATCGACAAAATTGTCAGTGCCGTTAAATTACGATACGACACTCTGTCTCGTATGGTAACGATTAAGCAAGAGATCGATAGAGAACTCAATATGGATAGAAAACTTTAATACAGCCGCTTCTGCGGCTTATATACCGGGATAATGCAGCGGTTAGCAGGTTGGCCTCATACGCCAACAGTCGTGGGTTCGAATCCCACTCCCGGGCCCAAAGCCTGGCACGGGCAAATGTGCAACAATATTTGTCAAAAGAGGTAATAAACATTGATTGAAAAAGATTTTGAAACATTGACTGAAATGAAGCCAGCCGATAAGGCAAAGGCGTTTGATTTAATCGTTAACGCCTGCAAGAATAAAGAGCATGTAGATCCAGACGTTGAGGGCATCTTGAAGTGGTGCACGATGTGGTTTGGAGACTAATCGTCTCATTTGGCTTATAGCCATTACGCTAACAACATCTGTGTGCGTTTATGCACTGCGTGTTTCGAGTAGACAGTGGGTTTTATGGTTAAGTAGGATTATCATTTTACTGATAACTGCTATCGTAATACTCAAAGGTTTGAATTATTTTTAAGAGAGGTACAAATATGAAATATTTTTCAGAATTGACTAAAGAACTATATGACACTGAAGAGCAGCTAAAAACAGCTGAGAACGCTTTACAGGACAGAGAAAACGTTCGCAGAGAAAAGGAAAATGAGATTGTCTCTGCGGTTGAGTCTCTGCGCCAGTGCAAGCAGCTGGTAGAGAAGAAACAAGAATTGCTCAATACTCTTGTGCAAAATTATGTCAAAGAATATAACGCCTTGCCGCATGATCGCGACGGCAAGGACATTGCTGAGGTGCGGCGGGAATACATTCCGATGCCTGATTTGCATCACTTTTTGGAGTGTATTTTGCCCTAAAATCCAAGCGCCTTCATAGGCGCCTAAATGCTGGATTAGTTCACCTGGTAGAACATCGGCTTTGTAACCCGAAGGTAATCTGTTCGAGTCAGATATCCAGCACCACTTATGCAGATATGGTGTTCAATGGTCAGCATCCCGGTCTTCCAAACCGGTGGTGGGGGTTCAAATCCCCTTATCTGCTCCACTTTGGATTTTTTCATTGCACCTTGGCCGGTTTTCAACGCGATCAAAACTTTCGTTGTTGAGCCGGTCATTTTTTGTTTTTTTGTAATTTGTGGTATTAATAGATGTAACCAATATGTGCGCATAGCTCAGTTGGTAGAGCAGTGGGCTTTTAATCCATTGGTCCGGGGTTCGAGTCCCCGTGCGCGCACCATTTTGTGTTGTTTGTGCCGTTAGCTTAGTGGTTAGAGCAGTAGACTCATAATCTAAAGGTCCAGAGTTCAATTCTCTGACGGCGCACCATTATTATTCATTTGCTCGATTGGCGGAATTTGGCAGACGCGCCAGATTTAGGATCTGGTATCGAAAGATGTAAGAGTTCGAATCTCTTATCGAGCACCATTTGGCTCCGTAGTTCAAAAGAGTAGAGCGCCAGCCTGTCACGCTGGAGGTTGCCAGTTCGAGCCTGGTCGGAGTCGCCATGTAACAAGGTAACTTAGGAGTTCCTGCATAAGAGGGGTGATTCACCTCTCCCAATGTTCTTATAACAGATCGATATCAGTCTGCCGCATATGTGGGGCGTTGTGATAATTGGTAGTCGTGCGGTCTTGAAAACCGTTGGGTGTAACAGCCTTCAGGGTTCGAGTCCCTGACGCCCCGCCACTTTTTCATGTAAATACTGGATTGGCGGAATTTGGCAGACGCGACGGATTCAAAATCCGTTGATTTAGATCGTAAGGGTTCAAGTCCCTTATCCAGTACCAATTTGCGAGTTCCGGACTCGCCTCGTTCGGTATTGCCGAGATAGCAGTACGAGAAGCGTTGCGCACCTCCACCCGATTTTGGGTGTGTGTCCCAGTCAATGAAAAACCTGCTCTTATATGGCGATGTAGTCTAATCGGCAAAACACGAGACTTTGACTCTTGCATTCTGGGTTCGATCCCCGGCATCGCTTCCATATACCCCCATAGTCTAATCTGGATAAAACAGGGGACTTCTAATCCCCAATTCGGAGTTCAAATCTTCGTAGGGGCACCATATACACCGCTTTAGTTCAAAGGACAGAACACAGGGCTACGGACCTTGTAATGCGGGTTCAAATCCTGCAGGCGGTGCCAATATGCAGACAAAATCAGATCGAATTCTTGCTGTGGTCGAGCACATATTTCACGGCAAATCTGATCTGTCTGCATGTATTTTGTCATCTGGATATAGCTTAGTTTGGTAAAGCGCCGGATTTGGGATCCGGAGACCGCAGGTTCGAATCCTGTTGTCCAGACCATTATGCGCCGTTAGCTCAGTCGGTAGAGCAACAGACTCTTAATCTGGAGGTCTTGGGTTCGAACCCCAAACGGCGCACCATTTTGGCGATGTGGGTGAGTGGTTGAAACCGGCGCACTGCTAACGCGTTAGTCGTAAGGCTCGAAGGTTCGAATCCTTCCATCGCCGCCAAAAATTATAAGGAGGGTATGTCCAATGTTTTGTACCGGTTCAGGGAATTCAATACAGCTTACAGAAATTCCAGATGCTATCTTGGCTTATTACCGGCGTAATAAAGCACAAACAGATCAAATCAGTATCATTGTCGGCACAGATAGTCAAAATTTCAATAATACAAAAATGGTATCTGTTATTGCAGTTATTGCCCATGGACATGGAGGTATCTTCTTTTATGAAATTTCTCGTGAGAACTTGATCCAAAATGTAAAACTCAAATTGCAAACTGAAACTGCTGCCAGCTTAACTTTGGCCGGGGAACTGGTAGACATGTTTGAGGGTAAGGCAATATATAGAGAGATGTTTGCAGAATGTCCATTGTCAATTCATATTGATGCTGGAAATTCGGTTAACGGAAAAACAAAGGATCTTATTCCTGGGCTGGTAAGTTGGATCCGCTCTTGCGGCTACAATGTTGAAACCAAGCCAAATTCATTTGTAGCCAGTACAATTGCGGATCGGATTACCAAATAATGATGATAAACGCAAAAAGCCACGCTGAATGGCGTGCATGGCTATCAGGTGTGGCTATTCATATGTGCTGATATGGCGAAATTGGCAGCACGCATCGGGTTTAAGCCCCGATGGTGGCAACACCGTGTGGGTTCGACTCCCACTATCAGCACCAGTATATGCGTCGATATTCCGTAACGGTAGCGGTCCTGACTGTCAATTACCCCAGACTAACCGTGAAACAGTCAGTTGGGGCTTGTAAGAAATCACAAGCCCATAGTTGATTAGTCTAAGCACTTCGAGTGCTACGTTATGTTTTAATGGCAGCTTCGGCTGCCAAATAGGTACCAAGGGGTGCTCCACAAGCCCCTTGCACTACGGTGTGTTGTTAAAAATCTCTGATGGGGTCGGAGACGTGCAGTATACAACAAACAATTCATAACATTGACGATGTGGGTTTACCACAGACCGGGCCTTTGGCTCCGTCTGTGCGCTGGTCATTCCAGACCAAATTTATTGAAAGGAGCCATATCTTATGATGGTGTATGTCTTAGATGTAAACGGCCTGCCACTGATGCCAACAGAAAGATGTGGCTATGTACGCAAACTGCTGAAGAGCAATAAAGCTCAAGTCGTAAGTGGCAATCCGTTTACAATCCAATTGCTTTATGAGACGGAAAACAATACACAAGACATTGATCTGAAAATCGATGCTGGTTATCAGCATATTGGCATTTCTGCTTGTACTGATAACAAAGAATTGTTTTCCGGTGAATTAAAGCTTTTAGAAAACCAATCCAAACGATTAGACGACCGGCGAGCATATCGTCACACGCGTCGCAATCGTTTGAGATATCGCAAGCCAAGATTTGATAATCGCAGAAGACCGGATCAATGGTTGGCACCCAGCATTCAGCATAAGCTGGACAGCCACAAAAAGGTCATTCGAAAGTTGATGTGCCTTCTTCCGATTACAAAAATCTATGTGGAAACAGCAAATTTCGATATTCAAGCATTAAAGAAACCAAGCATATCCGGTGAGAAATATCAAAAGGGAGAAATGTACGACTTCCGAAATTTGCGTGAGTACACTTTCTACAGAGACGGATACACTTGCCAGATCTGTGGTAAAAATGCTTTCCGAGATGGTGCAGTGCTTCGCATGCATCATATCGGATATTGGAAAAACGATCATTCAAATACGCCTGCAAATACATTAACGCTATGTAGCAAGTGTCATACGTCACGTAATCATCAAAAGGGGCAGATTTTGTATGGTCTGCAACCAAAGCAAAAGTCTTTCAAACCGGAGACATTTATGTCTACGGTCAGACGAATGCTAATCACTCAGCTGCGTGATGAATACACGATTCCGGTTGTAGAGACTTTTGGCTATTTGACAAAATCCAAACGGATAGATTTGCAGTTAGACAAAACGCATTACAACGATGCGTATTGTGTCGGCGACAAACAGCCAAAGCACCGGTGTGAACCGGTGTTCTGGCAAGAGAAACGTAAAAATAATCGTTGTCTTGCAAAGTTTCACGATGCCAAATATGTGGATGCAAGGACGGGTCAAAAGGCTACCGGTAAAGAATTATTTAGCGGTAGAACAACTCGTAACAAAAACCTGAATGGTGAGAACTTGCATCCATACAGACAGCAAAAGATTTCCAAAGGTAGAGTATCTATCAGAAGACAACGATATCCGTACCAACCACATGATACGGTGCTTTGGCGTAACAGAACATTTGAAGTGGTTGGCACACAAAACCGCGGTACTTACGTGTCTATCAAAAATAACGAATTCAAAAAAATTGTAAGCGTTAAGCAATTACAACCATTTAAATACGCAAAAACAATTTACAACGCGGCATAGTTGTATTTATTCACGTCTGAACCGTTGTTCAGGCGTGGTATTCTGCGACAATTTAATAAATCGGAGGTTAAAGTATTAAGGTAGATACCCCAGTCTGTAAAACTGGTGTGCTTAGGCATTCGAGTGGGTTCGATTCCCTCATCTCCGACCACCATAAGGGTAGAAGTTGTTTTGTATGTTTAGCCCGGCTCTACATTGTAGTTGCAAAATCAAAACATACGTATTTTAAAAATGTGGTTTCTGGTGTAACGGTAGCACGCTTGTTTGTGGTACAAGTAATCCGGGTTCGACTCCCGGGATTCCACCCAAACATACAGGGGCGTAAAGATAACAGGAAATCGCCTGGTCTCCAAAACCATGGCACGAGTGTTCAAGTCGCTCCGCCCCTGCCAACATTCCCACGTAGTTCAATCGGTAGAGCGCCTGACTGTTAATCAGGAAGTTGTCAGTTCAAGTCTGGCCGTGGGAGCCATATTTTTGCGGGTGTGCCGAAGAGGCTAACGGCGTGGGCTGCAAACCCATTATTCATCAGTTCGAATCTGATCACCTGCTCCATTTGGACGCATAGTGTAATAGGCTAACATGGCGGTCTCTCTAACCGCAGAGTCTGAGTTCGAATCTCAGTGCGTTCACCATTTTCGGTCGCATCGGCAAGCGGTCTAAGCCGCAGGTCTTTCTAACCTGTATCGTGGGTTCGAATCCCACTGCGATCACCATGCGAAATTAGCTCAACTGGTAGAGCAACGGCTCGATAAGCCGTAGGTTGTAGGTTCAAGTCCTGCATTTCGCACCATATGCCACGGTAGCTCCGCAGGTAGAGCGTCGGTCTGAAGAACCGAGCGTCGCTGGTTCGACTCCAGCCTGTGGCACCACTCATTTCGCTGGATTAGCTCATCTGGTAGAGCGCTGCCTTCGTAACGCAGAGGTGTTCGGTTCAAGTCCGAGATCCAGCACCATTTGGGAATATAGCTCAGCTGGGAGAGCGCCTACCTTACAAGCAGGAGGTCGTAGGTTCGAGACCTACTATTCCCACCATTTCGGTAAGATTCTCATTTGGGGGCATAGCTCAACTGGGAGAGCATCTGCTTTGCAAGCAGAAGGTCGAGGGTTCGAGTCCCTCTGCTTCCACCAATTTTTTCATGAGCCGGAGGTTTGTTTTGAAATTAAATCAGAAGAAAATCGTTTCAATTATTTTAGTCCTTGCAATCGTCCTTGCATCTGTAGCTGGCGGTATTTATTACGGCGTGACCGGAGGTGTGCATGGCACACCGGAAAAGCAGCAAACCCTGCTTAGCAACAAATCATTTGTGATGAAGCCACAAAAGGGCACAGAAGGATCTGACATTTATCTTACTTTTTCCGATGATGGCTCAGTTGCATATGCAGATGACGCAACCTATTCAACAAATAAGGTAACAGGGGTGTATGCAGTATACACGGGTGACGACATTGCCAAGTTGTATAAAGAAAACAAATCCACAGATGGATTGTCTTATAGCGACATCAAAACAGTTAAAGAAGCAGTGGATTCCATGGTAGACGCACAGTTGGCAAAAGACACGACACATGTCGTTTATTTGCAGTTGTCCAATCTTAAAGATGAGACTGGAAAGAACATTGAAAATCGCATCTTCATGGGTGTATCCGATGGTATGGATGGATATTCATTGGAAGAAATGAGCACCAGATCTTATTACCAAATGTCGATTTCTTAATTTTAAGCAAGTATGGCATAATTATAATGTAATTTAATTTAGGAAGAGAGGACTTTTGTCCTCTCTTTTTCCGTATAGGAGGTTTTAGTATCAAAACATTAGTAATTGCTGAAAAGACAAAAGCTGCCAAAGCGCTTGTAAAAGGTCTTTATAAAGAGAATTTTAAATTTGTTGAGCCTGGAAAGAAATACAAGCCGCCGAAGAGTAAGGCTGGCTATTTTGAGTCGGACAATGTGATTGTAACATATGCGTGTGGGCATATTTTAAGACTCAAAACCATTGAAGAATATCTAGGCTTGCCTGCAAGTCCACGAAATTATGATTGCTTGCCGTATGTGCCAGATCAGTTTGAACAAACAGTCAGCGATGATGACTGGAGCAAAACACAATTCGCTATTATTGAGAAACTATTAAAGCGTAAAGACATTGGGCAAGTGATACATTATGGTGATCCGGACAATGAGGGAGAATTGATTGTCAGGGAAATTTTGTCATATTTCGGATATGCCAAACCCGTAAAGAGACTTTGGTGCAATTCGATGGTCCCAGATGTGGTCGCTGAAGCTTATTATAATGCGGAAGATGATAAGAAATACACTGGTATGTACTACCAAGCAATGGCTCGCCAACAGTTTGACTTTGCTTGGGGAATTAACGTTTCAAGATTTCTGACTAAAAAAGCAGGAATGAATTTTCCGGCTGGACGTGTTTTAGTCCCAATTGTAAAGTGTGTTTATGACAGAGATTTAGCCATCCAGAACTTTAAATCAACCAAAAGTTATGGCATAGATGCGCTTCTTAAAAAAGGTGACTGGAAGGTTAAGATTACAACATCAAAACCAGCCATCTCTATGCCAGAGGACCAGAAGACAATTGTTGAAAAAATATGTACACAACTGGCGGCTGCAGATAAAGTTGTTGAGAAGATAGAAACAAAAGAGAAGTCTTTAACTCCAAAGCGTCTATACTGTCTGTCGTCCTTTCAGAGCGATTTCTTTAAGAAATACGGGTACACACTTGACCAAGGTTTGCAAACGATTCAGAAGCTGTATGAGCGTGGATTTTTAACATATCCGAGAACATCGGTTGAATACTTAAGCACAAAAGAAATTCGTGCGATGGAATTCATAATCGCTAAACTCGTTGCGTCTGGTTATGACCTGCAATTTCACGAAAAGAAAAGTGTCTTTGATGACAGCAAGTGCGTAGGGGGGCATACCGCTCTGACAATCACCAAACAAATTCCAACAAAAGAAGAGTTGGATGCAATGGACGAGGACGAGCAAAAGGCTTATGCGTTAATTTTTAATCGAACCCTGAGTAATTTCTCTCGCAACGCGAAGATTAGAGAAACGCATCTATATATAAAAGCAGGGGAATATCAATTTCATGTTGTCGGTAATGAATTACTTGATAAAGGCTTTATGGAATTTGAACCGAGAAGTATTAAAGACCCGCTACCGGCATTTTCTGTCGGTGAAAAGGTAAACATGTCCTTCTCTGTGGCCGAACGAGAGAGCACACCGCCTCCAAAAATCACGCCACCTGCATTGTTGGATTTCTTAAAGAACCCGTATGCGGATGAGATTAAAACATTAAACAAAGAAGACGACGAGGAGTATTACAAACTCCTAAAAGAGGGTGCTACACTTGGCACCGAGTCAACAACGGCGTTGATAGTCAAGAACGCACAAAAATATGGATATATTGCGCTAAAAGGTAGAAGCTATTCTATCCAGGAAAAGGGCGTGGCGCTCATTCAACTACTGGATGCCTTTGGCATTAACCTTTACAAAGAAAAAAACATTGAGATGAACAAAACGATTGTTGCGATTGGCAATCGTACATACACGCTCGACGAAAATAAGCGTGAGATGAAAAAAGAACTTGATGCGATTTTCTCGCGTATTGCCAATGTGCAAATTACGGTTAATCAGGATGATGCGAAAGTTGTTGGGAAATGTCCTCGTTGTGGGTATGATGTAGTCGAACGCAACAAGTCTTTTCAATGTTCAAATAAAGATTGTGAGTTTTACATTTACAAAGAGGATAAGTTTTTTGCAAGGTTTGGGCGTAAAATCACAGCATCTACCGCCAAGTCGTTGTTAAAAAAAGGCGAGGTCCAACTCAACAAGTGTAAATCTAAAACAGGGAAAGAGTATTCTATTATCATTCATGTAGATTACAGCGGAAAGTATCCCAATTACACGACCAGTTTCCCGCCTACCAAATATAGAAAGAAGGAGTAGTTTTGAAAAAGACAAAATTTACAGAAGAAAAATCAAAGGGAAGCAAGGCACTTTCGGTTGTTATCATTGTGCTTTTGGTTTCTCTGGCGATTTTTGCTGTATCATTCGGTGAGTCGCATTTATCGTCGAAATCAGACAAGCAAGTATCGGTTGGGCAGTTGGATGCTTCAAGTGAGCCAATGGTTGAGCAAACTAAACTGTATCGTGAATACAATGGTGATGGATTTATCTTGTCTCTCACAGAACAAGGCGACTATGTTTTGGTTGGTAATGACGCAACCTATCAATTTACGGGTAAATATGTTGTTAAACACGGACAAGAAGCAATACAAGCGGTTGGCGAAGATACAATTAAGAAAGCGGGTTTGAACCCAAAGAAAATCAACACGAACAACTTGTATGCAGTCAGTTGTAATTATAATGAGCATTACTTCAAAGGCGGAACAGAATATTATAATGGTAAAATTCAAAATGCTGATGATAGTGCTTTTTATTTCTTGATCTACTTCAAGCAATCTCAGAGTCAAGACTTTGTGTCCGCCGTACACTATCTTGGTGATATTGCTACTGTTAAATTTGAAAATTCGTTTTTCTAAGCAAAGGGTGAGGTATTTATGGCGAATGACAAGCAATCACAGCGAAGCAACAAATACAATGGCAATAAGAATGTCGTAATCATTGGCATTGTCGTTGGTGTTTTAATTGTAGCGATCCTCGGAGCGTTATTCATTAAGACAAACAATAATAAAAGCATCAAAATTGACTACGATACTTATACAACGGTGACGGCAAAGCCTGGTCAAGAATACACCACAAAAGATAAGGACGGCAATCTTTATTATATTAAATCCGATGGCATGTATTGTGATACAGATTACGGTCAAATCAAGGTAGAATACCATAAGCCGCTCAATAAGTTCAACACGTATTCATACACAAACGAAGCTTTAACCGTAACAACATTTGACATCAATAAAGACGGTACTTATACTTATACAGTATATTACACAACCGGATGTCGAGATGTGTTCACAGGAAAATACGATATTGCAGTTGGCGTGAATAACGCATTTAAAGCGCTGAATATCAAAGATAAGCAGGAATTCACAGATGCCTTTTTTGTGGATTCTGGTGCTATTGATCCGAATAATTTAGTTGTACTTACAATGAACAAGAAGTCGCTGACTTCTTATGATGAAAACGGCAAAGTCACAGCAAAAATCGACGACATTCTGCATCATCATGTAGACGGAGAAGATAATGAAACAGAAACAAGCGCGGTAAGAAGTTCTGTAAGTTTACAAGACGAGTCTATCTTGGAACAATTCGTTATCTATTTGACCGGAACAAACGACAATATGAATGCCGTTGCATATTCTACAACCAATCGGTTGATCTACAATCAAACAGGAATTAACGGAGAGTTGAGTGTTACACCGTTGAGTAAGGGGGCACAAGATGCACAGTAAAAAAGAAAACGCCTCAGAGACTCAATCGATCCAATCTCAGTTTGAAAACTTGCATGGGAAATACAATAAAAACGATTTTGACGGACGTTTGGCATTGCGGTGCTGGTTGCACTTGGGTGGCGCCTTCCTGCTCACTATTGCGGGGATTGTAATTTCGGTAACGACCAAAAACTATTACTATTTGATCTTATTTGGCGTTGCTGTTGCTTACTGCATCTGGCAGTTTGCAACATTGCATTTGGCGATGAAAAAGAGCGAGATTGCCTATGCGGAAATGATTTGTTTAGGCTCTAAGCGCTCTCATATCGGATACGGAATTACAAACAGCAGAATTTATCGATTCAAAATCACAAATCTCTCTGTACCAGACGAGTGCGTGCTGCTTACAAAAACTGTGTCGGAAAATGACAGTGAAAACGCAAACGACAAAATTGATTTGCAGTTTGCTTACGATTTTAAATGGCGGTCATTAAGCAAAAAGACGCGAGATGCCACGATGAAATACGTCGAAGGTCAGCCGTGTGTCGCCATGTTCCATTTTCGTCACAGCAGTCCGGTTGTGTTTAATAATGCATCGTTAATTTCTGTTCTCCCGGTTGATGTTGATCAGATTTCTCCTGAGGCAAAACAATATATCCAGGATTTGCATGATGTCTCTTGCTTTGACGAAAAATAGCTTGAAACGGCGCGCATTGTTGCGCCGTTTTTTCTTTTGGTAAAATCGTGATATAATTATAGTGTTATACTTATTTTTTGCAGTTATCTCTTTGATGGGATGGCTGCTTTTTTGTCATTAAAGTATAAACTTAATTTTTTTTAGGAGGAAATTTTTATGAATAACGAAGAACTTGATATTTTCTATAAGGTGCGCAAGAATTTCGCAACAGAGGATGCAGCTCGCGCCATTGAGGAGTATGCTGACGATACTGTTGCGGATCAGATTGACCCTGCAGAGGTCGCAGATGAGTTTCTGGAAAATCACGACTGTAATATTGCTGATAACTATCAGTATCAGGAAATTGTCGAGCGCATGAGCCGAGAACTCATGGCATAATCTGTTTTTTGTTTTAACATCAAAGAAAGGAGGTTGCTGTGGGGTCTAAAGAAGTTTCTGCCACATTCTTGATTGAATACATCAATAAAAGAAAAAATGTGGTTATCGGAACAACGCTTAAGTTAAAAGAGCGCGTGTATCTATTCGGTGATTTACCAAATACACAGGGTGTAGCAATTAACGCTATTGGGTCATACACAGAGGATCGTAAGGGCTTCAATGTGTTGTCTTGGACGTATGAGAGATTGGCACAAGACGATGTGTTCGTCTCTTATGCGCGCACATTTCCAGGAATTGGAAAAATTAAAGCGTTAAAAATCCTGGCTGAATACGGGGCGGATTATGGCGTTTTTTCTGATTTAGGGATAATGCAAAGATACTCCGCTTCTCACGCAGCAGAAATCGTCGAGATAGCCAACAAACAACAAACAGCGGATGGTAAAGGTGCATTTATTAAACGACTGGCAGGTTTTGGCGTAATTAAAAAGGCCAAAATTCACAAGATCGCTTCGGCTTTTGACGAATGTGAGTTCTTTTCCAATCCGTTTGCGGCCATTTATACAGCCGGAATCAATTTACCCTTTAGGGTATGTAATTCGATTGTGCTGCAGATGCAATCAGATAAACCGGAGTTGCTCAATCTTGACGATAGAATGTTTTATGGCGTCGAGTATACGCTGCAACAGCTGCTCTCAAGGGGTCACACCTATGTGAATGCGCAAGTGCTGCTTGAAAAGTCAATTGCGACACTCAATGATGGCGTGGTAGACGATGCTTACTTAGTGGACGCTGCATGTATAAAAGGATATATGAACTTACTTAATAAGAAGCATAAGATCAAGGCCGAAAAAGGCAAAGATGAATTGAGGATCTACGATGCTTTTTATTACGATTGTGAGAAGTTCATTGCCGAAGAGCTGCATCGCAAACTTGTAAGCAATTTTAAGAAAATTAGTCTGGAAAAAATCCAGGCTGAACTCGACCTTTTCGATTCCAATTCGGCGTTCAAACTGGCAGATAGCCAAAGGCTTGCCGTTGAAACCGTGGTGAATAACCCAGTAGCCATTATTACGGGCTCTGCCGGTACAGGTAAAACAACTGTGTTGAACGCGACAATTCAGACACTGGAACATTTGGGTCGCTCAAAGATTGTTCTTGCAGCTCCTACTGGTCGTGCGGCAAGACGAATGTCAGAAGCTACATCAAGAGAGGCTTCAACATTACACTCACTGCTGCACCTTGGAATTGAAGATGAGGACACTGAAGCGGTCGATGTTTATATGGATGATGAAAAAATAGATGCAGACGCTGTGTTTATTGATGAAACATCCATGTGTGACATTAGCATTATTTACAGACTGCTGCAGAAGCTCAAACCGTCCTGTCGTCTGTACTTTATTGGAGACCCAAACCAGCTGGAAAGCGTCGGCTCCGGTAATGTACTTTCAGATATGATTGAGTCCTACTGTGTGCCCGTTGTGAAATTAAAATTCATTTACAGACAGGCTAAAGACTCTAATATTATAATGAATGCTGATCGCATTCTTCACGGACGTCAGAATTTAAGTACCGGTGAAGACTTCTTCATTGTTCAAGAGACAGAGACAGAAAAAATTGCCAAGCTGGTCGCTGGTATTTACCAAATGGAAGTTCGCAAGGTAGGCAACCTTTTAGAGGTTCAGTGTATCTGCCCAATGCGCATTAAGGGAGAGTTGGCCACGAATCAGCTTAATAAGATCGTTCAAGACAAATTAAATCCCGGAAATTCTGCCGGTTGCTTTCGAGCAAACGGATTTGTCTTCAAGCGCGGAGACAAAGTGATTTGTTCTAAGAACACAAAGACGGTTCGAAATGGAGATATTGGAATCGTAACGGAATCGCGCAACAACACTTTGGTGTGTGATTTTGAAACGGGCGAGGAGCATTTCACTGTGGATGATGCCATCGATCTTGGAATTGGGCTTGCGTATTGTATTACTGTACATAAATCACAGGGTAGTGAATTTCAGACTGTGATTATGCCGGTGTCGCAGGAAAATCAAAGCATGCTACGACGTAATTTGTTTTACACTGCAGTAACAAGGGCGAGAAAGAAAATGTATCTTGTCGGTGATCCTGAACAAATTTCTAAAACTATTGCAAACAATCGTACATCCAAAAGGAATGGATTGCTAATGCAGAGAATAAGAAAAGAGTTTTGTGCATGATAATAGAAGTCAGCGTCCATTTTGGATGTTGACTTTTTTCTTTTTTCTAAAAATTGGGGTATTAATAGTTGGGTGATATAGTGGACAAAAACAAAGTGGAGAGCACAAACGAACAATTGTTCGACGCTTTATACAACAAATACATGCGTCTGATCTACTCGGTGGTTACGCGACGAATTAATGGCAGGGAAGATGTCGAGGATTGTCTGCAAGATATATTTCTGTATCTTATCAAACATATTGACGCCCTGGAATCTGTTGAGTCGGAGTCAACCAAAAATTATGTAGCGACTGTTGCAAACGGGTTTGCAATTACATACTATCATCGAGTAAGTAGGCAAAGTAGCCAAAATATCTCACTGGATGTATGTGCAGAGATTGCGGAAATGCCAAACGAGAACGGTGGCGAACTAAGTGATATTATCAAGCGCTTACCGGAATTAGACCGCGTTTTCGTATATCTGTCTTACATTTACGGTTATACAAGCAAAGAAATCGGAGCGATGTATGGACTGAAGAGTAGTTATGTACGCAAAAGATTACAAATTGCAAAAAAGAATATGAGAGAGGAGTTAAAACATTGAAAGATGAAGATGTTCGGAAGTCTGCAATCATCGCACAATATGATGAAGTTAAACACCAACAACAATCAGAAAAGCCAATTCCATATGGAACATATGAACATTTGCATAGGGCTATTTTCAACCAAACAAAGCCAAATAGTGTAAAAAAACATTTTGTTACAAAACGCATCGTCGCTATTGCAATTGCCATCATCCTAATTGCAGGAGCATTTGTTTCTTGTATCGCGTTCGTTCCTGAAGGCAAAAATCTTATTACACGCAGTACCTTATCCAACATTCTAATTTTCAGTTCAGATACAAAAGGCGACAGCGTTAGCGAAATTCAGATAGAATATGTGCCTAATGGATTTGTGTGCAACCATAAAACAAACACATCGTCAATGATCAGCAGACATTATGTTTATGATAGCAATGAATGGTTCCAGGTGGAAAAATGCCGTAAAAGAGTAAATGTTTCTATTGATTTAGAAGGATATAAAGAAATTGAGAACACAGGGTCACGTATTGTTTTAGAAAGCACAACGCAACCACAAACTATGCGAATTGTAGAGTATAAAAATGATTATATCTACATTATTACCGGTACAGTTAGCGCTCATATAGATCAGAATATAATGTGCAAGATTGCTGATGGTGTTCAATAATTTCACAATCATTACAAAATAACAGATATTATAATATGAAAACGGAGGATTTGAAGTGAAAAAAATCGTTTCTTTTTTAGTTGCATTGTTCATTATGTTAACAAGCGTGGTAAATCTAACGGCATACGCCGGAGAATCTGGAGCTGTTGATAATTCAGACATTGAACAGCGCTTTGTACACATCAGCTCACACGCTGAGTCGTTAGATAAATCCGGCATTACCGCCACATGTTTCGCAAGCGTCAGCGCCAAATCGAAATGCAAAATTACAATTAATATGTATTTGCAGAAGAAAGAGGGTACAACTTACGTTACAAAGCGTGACTGGACCGCAACTGGAACTGGAACGAGCCTTTCAATCGAGAAAAAGCCCGTTATTGATATTGCGGGGAAGTACCGATTGTATGTTCACTATCAGGTCGGCAATGAGCAATATTCGGCTGTTGCTTATTAACCGAGGCATTCATAAAGAACCGTTTTGCCACAGCGGGGATTGTCAGCTATGAAAGAGATTATGTTCTTAAAGTGGCAACCATAAGTTATCTGTCTACACACTATTTATCTATGAATGCGTTCCTGTTTTCCTGGGACAGGGCAATGTCTTTGTCCCAGTTCGTTTTGAGGTTGTTTATGATTTTAAATGTAAGTAACAATACTGATTTAGTTCGTTTTTACAACGGCTGGTTGCAAAAAAGGTTTGACGATGGCTATTTTGCGGTTGAAACAGAGAAATTAAACAATATCTACGAATTGAGTCCCAAAAATTTTGAATTGGTTGTTTTTCAAACTAAAGATCCGCATAATCTCTTTGAAGATTTTGAGTATCTGGATAGGCTTGGATATCAATCTGTAGCGATGGTTACGTTGACGCCATATAAGGCAGATGTGGAACCGGGGCTTAATAAGAAACAAGTTTTAGAAGATCTGGTATTACTGGGTAAGAAATATCCGCACCGTGTCGTCTGGAAGTATTCTCCGATTATCATCAATAATGAATATAGCGAGAAATATCATCTCAAGAAATTCGATAGTTTGTGTCAAAAGCTATCCGGTGCGGTTAGGGCGTGCATCGTTGAATTTGTTGAACCTTTTGAGCAACCGATACATGCTTGCCTGTATTCTGCTGTTGTTGATATGGGCGCAAAAACAAAAATGCTTTCTAAAATGCAAGAAATAGCACAAAAATATCAAATTACAGTTTACGCGAAAGGCACAAAAAATTCAGTTGTAAAGCTTATGCGCAGTATTCTGTGTCACTGTGGTGTTTCAAAGGATGCAAACATTGATGTTTTTGATATGGGTTTGCCAAATACTTGCAAGGGAATGTGTCAATACTGCTTCGTAGGCGGCAATAAGTTCGTTGGCAAGCATACTAATTGTATCGTTTCTTCTCCAATTATGATTGGTGAAGTGAACAAAACAAAAAAGCATATTAAACGCAAAATTGCGCGCTTGACATAACTATTTTGCTGTGGTATAACTTAAATATAAAGTTATATATGAAATTGAGTCACCGACTCTTCTTATGTTATTTTTTTGCATTTGAAGGGTCGGTTTCTTTTATTTTGCGCAGAACACCACGCCTGAACAACGACTCAGACGTGGATGAATGCGCATTTTAAGTTTTTCTGCGAATGCAGTATTAATAAGTGAAAGTCTTAAGAAAGGAGGTGTAGTATGTACAAAACTCTACGGGTAGAAATCAAAGACACGCATCAGTTGTATGCATATTGTTCTGATGTTTGCCATGCAGCAAATAATCTTTACAATGCTGTCTTGTTTCGTATGCGACAGACAATGACCGGATTGCAGAAGTTGGAATGTTTACCACAATCAATCACTTCAAATGAGCAAGAAATCTTAAATGAATTAAAAGATTTTACAGACTGCAATCCGTCGTATCGTATGCCCACGGCAAAGAAGTGGTTTTTGTCATACGGTATGTTGAACAAACTATTGCACGACAACAGCAATGTGGATTATTTCGCACAACATTTACCGAGGCATACAGCACAACAGACAATTAAGCAAGCCGTACAGGATATGAAAGGCTATTGCAAAAGCTGCAAAGCATACGCAAAGAATAAGCAAGCCTTTACAGGCGCGCCGCGCCTACCGGGTTACAAGAAGCCTGGCGGTATGTGCACGGCCAGTTTGTCTAATCAAGAATGTGTTGTCAAAGAACAAGATAGCATCTGTTTTGTAAAGTTTCCAAGAACAAAAGAAGTTTGTCAAATTACAACGCCTGTTGGTCGTTTGAAATTTGTAACAATTAAACCGTACTTTAACGTGTTTTACATTTCTTTTGTTTTTGAAATTCCAAATGCATTTGAGCCAATTGAACAAGATGACAACAACGAGCGAATTATTTTTGATAAACCGGAGCGTTGTATTGCCATTGATTTTGGTGTTGACAATCTCGCAGCTATATCGAATAACTTTGGCCATAAAGGTCTGTTAATCAAGGGCGGAATTGTAAAATCCAAAAATCAATGGTTCAACAAACTAAATGCTCAAATGCAAAGTGCAAAGGACCAAGGCGTTTTGTTAGATCTCTACCAGAAGAATTGGGTCAACAGAAACAACTTCATGCGTGATGTAATGCATAAATACGCAGACTATATCATCAAGTATGCTTTAGATCATCATGTTGACACAATTATTCTTGGATCTACCAAAGGCTGGAAACAGTCAAGCAAAATGGATAAAAAGAACAACCAAAGTTTTGTTGGTATTCCGTTTGATCTGCTTAAAAAGTTCATTGCGTATCGTGCTGTGCAGTATGGCATCAATATTCTTTATCAAGAAGAGTCTTTTACATCGCAGGCATCTTTTAAGTACAAAGATGACATTCCGGTGTATGGAGAGCAATCAGAAGAAGAATATGATGCATTGAAGTTCTCCGGCAGGCGCATAAAAAGAGGGCTTTATTGTAACCAAGACGACTCCATTATCAATGCAGATCTGAACGCTGCTGCCAATATTGGCAGAAAAGCGCTGCCGGATTTGTTTACGCAAGTGAACTTTGAAAGACCGGATATCTTAACAAATATTTTTAACATGTAGTCCGCTCTGCGGATAGAACAGCTGTGAATGCTGCATGTCGCTTAAAACATAAGCCACGCCTGACTGGCGTGTGCGACTGTCAGACGTGGTAATTCACTTTGTATATGATTTATTTTTTTAGTAAGGAGAAACAAATATGGCAAAAAAGAAGACGGAACAATTGGTGCTGACAAGAAAAGTCTCTGATTTTAACCCGGTTGACTATCTCGAGACCGGCACCCAAATCGGGACAGACAAGTTCGGTCAGGAAATTACCAAAAAGGTAAAGTATCTTCCTGCCTGGGCACGTCAGCTGTGGTTTAATCTCTATGTAGAAGAGACAAAGAAAGTCATGTCATTGACAACGGAGCTGCAAAAGTTCAGTAACAACATGATTATTCAGAAGGCCACTTTGACAGAGGTATTGTTCCCCGGAACAGAAAATCAGATTACGTTCCCCGTAGCGACAGGGCAGGCAAGTGCTTACCAGGACTCTGACCCGTCTGCTTTGGAAAGATGTGAGACCATTGCAAAGGCCCGCTGCTTGGGTTCTGCAGGGTTTTCCATTCGGGAAGAGCAGATGTTTGACGAGGGAGAAAAGCCCGTTGACGGGCCTCTCATTGACCGTCGGAATGCGGTAAAAGCTGATTCTGATGTAACTGGTGATGTAAAGCCCAAAACTTCGAGAAAGAAGAAAACGGGCAAGTCCAAAGAAGAGGAAGTTCAAGAAGTACCTGTAATCGATGAGGCGCAGCCGGAGCATCTGTTCCCGCCTGTGGTAGAAGATGATGAAAGCGAGCCCGACACAACGGATGTTATTTTGTCTGATGACGAAAAACACCTTGAGAAGTGTCTGATGGCAAACTTCCCTTACGGCTCGTTTAGAGGGCAAAATGTTATCGATGTTATCGACAACCCTGGATTCATCACTTTCGTTAAGAAAATGAAAGGCAGAGACTACAAGAACAACTTGGTCAGCGATGATTTGACCCTGAATGAGCTGATTGCAACGCTGTGTCGTTATCTTGACGATCCGACGCCTGATGATCGAGCGACTATTCTTGACACAATCAAGAGAATGCGCTCCATTTAAGAAAGCGTTCGAAAAATAAGAAAGGAGGAAATGAGCTTATGCAGTTCAAGGATAACAAAGAAGACATTGAATATCTCAAGCAGAATGTGTCTATCCAGACATACGCCGAGGATATGGTCGGGATTACGGAGTGGAAGCAAGTTGGTCGTTCTTATGTAACACCAAAGATTGAGTTTGCAGCTCCGGATTCGAATGATATGTCGTCCCTTGTAATTGACCTGCAAGCCAATTGCTTTTGGCGTAACTCAGGCAAGGGTAGAAATCCACACGGAAGCATCATCGATTTTATCATGAATACGGAAGATGTGGATTTCAGTCAGGCAGTAAAGATCTTAATCGATTACGGAAATCGCTTTTTGGCTGGTATTCCAGATCGGAATGAATTTGCCGCTGCTGCAAAATCCAAAAGACAAAGTTCATTGCGTAATGTTAGCAGAGAGTTTAAACTGCCTCTGCGTCATCCTTGCGATGATCCGCACACCGGTTATAAACGGCTGTTTGCATATCTGGTAGGGTTTCGAAAGATTACACCGCATGTTTACGACTACTTTATTGATAACAATTATATGTATCAGGACCTTACCGGTAAGTGCATATATGTGTCTTACAATGAAGACGGCGTTCCTGTATTTGGCTGTGTTCGAGATACCAACTGGAACGAGCGTATTACTTACGGTGTGACCGGCAGCGATGTAGATCATGCCTTCTACATTAACAATCATTCAAATAAAATGGTTGTTACGGAAGCTGTGATTGACGCAATGGCATATATGTCATTGTTTGATCTGAATGGTGATGATTTCGCCAAATTCAATTACCTGGCGCTTACCGGGTGCTCAAAATACAAGTGCATCAAGTATTGGTTGGGAAAGGACCCGTCTATTGAAACCATTTATCTTGCCTTGGATAATGACAAGGCCGGAGAAAATGCAAGAACGCACACAAAGAAGATGTTGCGTGATATGCATTGGAATGGAAAAATTGTTGATGTACGTGCCGAACACGGGAAAGACATCAACGACGAGCTCAAGTATGTTGTTGCACAAAAGGGGGAAACAAATGATCACAAACAGCTTAAAGCTGGATAGTTATCTGATCGGAATCAATAGGTCTTATAAAGACGATGGAAAATTTATCTATTTTCATACACAGACGCATCTGCCTGTTGTTATTGATAAAGCCAGAATTACCGATCAAATTCTTTTAGACTGCGCACGATTTGCCTATAACGGGGACATTTCGTCCATTCGCAATTCTCGCGATTTGTTTGGTAAAATCAATTGCGTAGTGATGGTTGGCGATACAGCCAAGCGTTTTCTAAAGGACGCTTAAAAATTAAATAAAGAAGTCTCATTTGAGGCTTCTTTTGTTTTACAAAAAAATCAAGGAGAGATAAGTTATGCGTATTAAAAGAAATGATGGCAAATTCCAAATGTATGTGATCAGTGCTGTTGATATTCAAAGAATCGAAGGCTGCACATATTCTCAAGCCTATTGTAAAATGAAAAAATATGATTATTTTTACATCAATTCCCGTCGCTATATTCTGGCAAGTGATTACTTTACAAATGGCTATCTGGTAAGTGAAGCAATGTACTATTCACACTTAGGGGAGGGCGTTGACACAAAAGTCATTAAAATACGCCCTGCAATGTACACGGTTGCGGATATTATGGACATTTTCAGCGTAGGGAGACCTAAGGCCGAGAAAATTATGGATGTTATACCCGGTGCTTTTACGCTTGACAACGTTCGGTATGTGTACGATAGGGACTTTGTTGATTGGCTGGAAAGCCTGCCCAATAAACACTTGAATGTTGCATAATTTGTCTCGTTTACAAAAATGTGTTATAATTATGACGTTATAAGTTATAACAAAAAATAAATTGCTTTTAAGACGGTCATCCTTGTGGTGCCCGTCTTTTCATATTATTGTAGGAGATAAAATGGCATTACGAAAAATCGAAAAAATCGAAGAATTGAGAGAGCGATATCGGCCTCTGCTCGATTCTTATGTTTGTCAGTGTTTATCTGATGGCTTTGATCGGTATGTTGTCTTGTCCTATAAGGATGACATTATGCTGAAAGATGCACCATCGCAGTACGATGTTGTGTTGGCAAAGATCGTGCTGACGTATCGTGACAAACAGCTAAAAGAAAAAGTCGTAGAATATGAAGATCCATATCAGATTGTTCAACGTATTAAATACAAGGACAACGAAGGTATTAAAAACAAATACATGTTCTTGTATCTACCCCTGACGGAAGAATACACCTTAAATTTCCCAAACAACAAAGTGCGTTTTAACTCATTTGAAAAACTGAATGAAAAGTTTAAAAAATTTGAGTTTGCACCGAAATATGACAGGGATTATTATTTAGGTGTTTCTTAATATATCGAATTGCCAGAAAGGAGAATTATTATGGCAAATAAAGAAAACCGAGGCAGAGATCTCGCCAACATTATGATTACAGGGCGTCTTGTGGCAGACGCAGAGGTTCGTATCGGCAAGTCCGGCAAGGAGTTCGCGACCTATACGGTTGCCTGCCAGCCTTATAACAAGGACAAAGCTAACTTCTTCGACTGTATGCAGAGCGGTGCTCTGGGTTGGCTGAAGAAGGGCATGTCCGTTACTGTAACCGGCACTCCCGATTTCAGTGAATTTACGGATAAGGAAGGTCATCAGCGCCGGAACTTCCGTGTACTGGTCAATGGCCTGACGGCCTTTGGTGGACAGAACGGCGGTGGCGCTTCCAAGCCCGCTGCTAAGCCTGAGCCTGCATCCGAAGATGTGGGTGAAGAGGTGGACGAGGACGACGATCTGCCCTTCTAAACTATAATAAAAAAGAGACGCTTATGCGTCTCTTTTTTTGTTTTGATTTCGTTTTGTGTTATAATTATGGTGTTAATTATATTCTGCGCTTTTGCACAGAAGTTATAGTTATAAAAAAAATAAACATTAAAAACAAAAAGAGTCGTCAGTTCTTTACTGATGGCTCTTTTTTATTAAGGAGGAAATTTATTATGGCAAATAGAACAAAATGGAATCGAACGGCATTGACTGCAGCAAATGAGGTTCCTAATAACATCGATGGGGCAAACAATGTTGCCAAATTGATTAATTACTTTTTCAATTTGATCAGCGATAAAAAACTTAGTGTTATTATTGCCGAATCTAACCAAGGCGCTGTAGCCGTCGAACTGCAGTACGCCTATAAGTCTCGGGTAGTCACTGGCTGCTGGTATCAAGGTGAAATTTACTTTGATAGACGGACTATTAGTGGCGAGTCAGCAGTTGATGCAATGTTTATTGTCATTGCGTCTTGTATGACGGAAGTTTCATCTGTACTCGACAAGGAAAAAATTGAACAAAGGATTGTTAATCTTGAAGATAGCAATTCTAGAATGGTTCCTTGGCGTCCACTCTCGTTAAGCGGACCTGTTTTGCCGGCGTTTTTGAACAACTTAACGCCTCTTGTAACTTTGTGTGCCAACGGAGTTCCGTACCCACATGCGGTGAACGGTCTCGGTATCTCTGCAAAGGCGTTGCCGATGGATGCGAAGCAGACTGTCAATTCAGTACCTGCGTTTAACGAACGAGACTGGACTATCAGACAGGAAAATTCCTACAACAAGTTTGAGAAGGAGCGTATTGCTTCCAATCAGCTTGTCGAAGGTTATGTTCCTACAAACAACGATAAACTGTTTGTGTCTCGTCTGTATAATGGCATCCAAAAGATGGGGAAGGCACTTGCTTTCTTCTTTTATGGACCTGCCGGAACTGGTAAGTCTGAAATGGGTAAATATTTCAGCAAGATGACCGGAATTCCGTATACTTTCATTTGTTGTTCTGCGATGACAAACGAAAGTGATCTGCGTGGTAAGCCTAACAAAATTGCTTCTAACGGAGCACTTGTGAAGTTCTTTCAGCGGGCAGTTAAAAGCCTTTGGAAAAAGGATGTTGATGTGACTGGCATCGATAACGATGAGATTCAGTATTCCTTAACGGAACTGGTATTGGCTTGTCGTTACGGCTGGATAATTGAAATCCAGGAGCCCTCTCTAATTATCAACGCCGGTACGCTTGGCTTTTTGAATTGCGTATTAGACTCCAATCGCACTTTGATCTTGCCGAATGGTGCGCAGGTACCCATTCATCCGAACACCACATTCATTTTTACAACGAATGTGGATTACGAAGGATGCAATCCCTTTAACCTGTCCCTGCTGTCCCGTGTTGCTTATGTCAAGAAAATCGACGCACCGACAGTTTCTGAACAGATTGACCGTGTGATGTCTGTTACCGGATATCAGGGCGATAGGGAAGATGTGGCCAAGGTCATTCATGCCATTGGCGAGTTGCAGGAAATCATCCGCGATCAAAGCATTACGCAGGGCATTGCGGATATTCGTGGGGCAATTGATTGTATTAATGACTACCAGTTCAATGGTGGGACTTTACGACAGTCTGCTGCCCTGACAATTGAAAATAAGACCTCTTTGGAGGATGGTTATGCTGAAATTATCAGCGATAAACTTGACTCTATTTTGGGTCTCAATTAAGGAGAAATGATGGATAAAAAACAACTTCGAGAGTTTGTGAAAGAAAACACTTCTCTCAAGGAAATAGTTAAGGCATCTGGTTTTCGGTCAGTCCTACAAGGGCTGGCCAATTCCAGTTTGAACTATTATGGTTTCAAGTCTGTACCGATTCGTACAGACTTTGCTCCTGACGGAGATGTTGCCTGGATTTCCGACAAAGAGTGTTACATCAATTTGGACTCTGTGTTGGATGAAGGTCTGAACTTTGTAGAGCGCAAAAAGCTTGCTCTTGGCAAGCTGACACACGAAGTGTTTGGCCATGGGCTGCACACAGATTTCGCTAGAGCTGCGGAGCTGCAAAAGAAAACAGCTTTTCCATATGACGAATATTTTGACGGCTTTCAGCAAGCCGATGAAGTAAAGAAATCTTACGGGATTTCCAAAACGCTATTTGATAAGCTGTTTTTTGAGATTGCAAACATTGTTGAGGACCCGGTAATTGAGTATCTTGCTGTACAAAAGTACCCTGGATTTGCTTGCTATGTTGATGCTTTGACAGAACGTCTGCGGCAACATATTTCAGCTGAGGCTACTCAAAGCAAAGATGTCAATGCATTGCTTAATTTGCTTCTTTGCCAGGCAAGAGGTTGCTTTGCGGATGAAAGTCTGAAGTTGTATCCGGAATTAAAGGATACGCAGCCTTTGTTTGCTGTGGAGTCGATGCCAAATTATGAGGATCGTCTTTACGTTGTTGGAAAAATTATGCAGATCTTGTGGAAGTATTTTTATGAATACTTTGAGCAAGCTGATAAAATCCAGCAGGCACTCAATATGTTGTCTCAATTTGCAGATGACAATGCAATCTCTGATGACCAGAGTGAGATGAATGAGCAAGAGGATGGGCAAGGACAATCGCGTTCTACAATGGTTGGTCAAGCCAATCAGAGACAGAGTGCTCAGTCAAGCCAATCTTCTTCTGACAATTCAAGCAAGGACAATCAGAGTGGCTTCGAAGGCTCTCAGAATGACGCAGAAGGCAGTAAGGCTGAACAGCCTAGCACTGACTCGCAAAACAAAGAAAACGGCACTGAAAGCGCTTCTACGGGCTCTCCAAATGATGAATCTGGTGAAAATGATACTAACGGCAAAAATGCCGTTGGTTCCCAAAACAAGCAACAAAAAAGTTCTGAAAATAAAAATCAGAAGGCAGACGGCCAGAGCCAACAGAATGAAGAAACAGATAAAAGCAAACAAGCGCCTATTGATCCTGCTTTCAGCAAAGCACTGCAGGATATTTTTGCAAAAGCCGAAAACGAAGCCAACAAATCTTCTGAATCAGTTTTGAATAAGATCTTTGCAGAGCAAAACCTGGAAGCTCTAAATCGACAATATGAAAACCATGAATTCGGTAGATTTATCAAAGATGGCAGAGTAGCAAATCTGTCACACAGTATTCGCAGAGATTTTGAGACTGATGTAAATGCTTATAATGCAATTTTCACATCAAAAGAGAAGGCAATTGCGAAAACATTGGCCAAAAAAGTCCTTAAAGTTCTCAAGGAACGTCGAAAAGGGAATATCTACTATGAACAAGATGAGGGCATTATGTTGGATGTCAATGCGTATGCGTCCGGTTCAGAGAGAGTATTTATGGATATCACTGCACCGACAAAACGTCCGCTGTGTGCTGTCGAAATCATGGTTGATGAATCTGGCAGTATGGACGGAGATCGTGAGAAAGCAGCAAGACTAGCAGCAATGTGTCTGGAAGCGTTTTGCAGAGAGCTGAAAATTCCATTTGGAGTTTACGGTCACTGTGAGTACGGAAGTGTTATGATTAACGAGTATCTGAAGATGGATGACGTCAAGAACAACATCAATGCTTCAAAACTTGTGTCTATGAAAGCACATAATGCTTGTAATCATGATGGCTATGGACTTCGTTTTGGCATTTCTAAGCTAGTTAAGAGGCCAGAAACACAAAAGTTTTTGTTTGTCTTGTCAGATGGCCGTCCGAATGGTACCGGTTACGGCCATACACAAATGGTCCACGATATGGAATATTTGAACAAAATATGTAAAAAATCACATATTGCAATTATTCCTATCGCTATTGGCGACGATTTTTATAATCTGCAAGCCATTTATGGCAAAGAACTTGTAGACGGTCGAGATCTACAAAAACTGCCGACAGAAATAGCGAGAATTTTGCTGGCAAAAATAAAAAAGCTTTTATAATAAAAAGGCGACAGAGAAATCTGTCGCCTTTTTTTCTGTTCATTTGTAAAATTTGTCCGAAATTCACAAAAGTGTTATAATTATTTTAACAAGGAGAATGCTGCTGCCATAACTGGCACGAAATGCGTTCTCCTTCTTTTTATTTTTTGTGTCTTGTGTTCACAGAGCAAAAATACACGAGACACTTAAAACAATCCAATACGATGAAAGGAGGATTTCGATGCCGGAACACAAAAACGAATACAGTTCACCGGAAATGATGATCAATGTAAGCGACCTTCTCAAGAAAGACTCACATGGTAATATGTGCATTCCGTATCAGGTAGACATTCGTTTGTTTAATGGGAAGGAGCTGAAGGCATTTGCGAAGGTGACTTATGGACACATTGTAATCAATGACATTTGTATTCTTCAGCGATTTGGTAGAATTACGATTGTATATCCATCAAAGAGACTGCGCAAGCGTAATGGTAAAGACGTATTTGTAAGCGTTGCTTTTCCAAATAGCCCTGAAGCTTCAAAAGAATTGAATCGGGGTATTATGCAAGCGTACAAGATTGCTTGTCAAAAAGATACAGATGAGCGCATCTCTTCGATTCCGCAGGCTGCGTAAGTCAATTACCACAGACTGACCGTAAAACAGTCAGTCTGGGCTTGTGAGTAATCGCAAGTCCATAGTTGATTAGTCTAAGCACTGCGAGTGCTACGTTATGTTTTAATGGCAGCCTCGGCTGCCAAATAGGTACCAAGGGGTGCTCCACAAGCCCCTTGCACTACGGTGTGTTGTTAAAAATCTCTGATGGGGTCGGAGACGTGCAGTATACAACAAACAATTCATAACATTGACGATGTGGGTTTACCACAGACCGGGCCTTTGGCTCCGTCTGTGTGCTGGTCATTCCAGATCAAATTTATTGAAAAATCGAACAACACGGCGGGAGTGGTACAGTTATCAGATGTGCCTTCCCGCTTTTTTTCTTAGAAAGGGGTGATGAATTTGTGACACAAAAATCGAAAAATATTCTCTTAGGAACAATCTTTTCTCTGATATTCCTTGGAATTTTCCTTTGTTTTCCGAGCATGGCTTACGCTGCCAAAGCACCATCAGTAACACAAGCCGCAGGTATGGCTGAAGTAAAAAATATTATTGGCCAAATCTCTCCTTGGTTTAATTCACTATGTGTGCTTGCGACAGGCTTCTCACTTATTCAAGTGATGGTAAGTCGAGATCAAAAGGTCGTATCCGGTGCTTTGAAATTTATAACAACAATTATTGCTGTATTTGTAATTTTCAACTTATCCGGAGCTATCATTCATTTTGTCGGTCAGGCTGTGCCAAATCACTCCTATACCTATTCAAATGCCAAAGATCCGAGTATTGGCGGATTCAGCAGTGGCTTGTTCAAAGATGGGAAAACTAAATAAGCAAAGATGCGGAATATATCCGCTTCATAATAATCAACAAAATACTTACAAAACACTACGAAAGGGGGATTACGTATTATGTTGACAAAAAAAAATACGCTTCAAAACAAAAACAGCAAAAAGCTAAGCAATTGCATCTCCGCTATGGCTGCTTTTGCTGTAACAAGTGCAATGGCAGTTCAAGCGTTTGCAGCTACCGGCTTAAGCGATGCAATTTTGAATGTCATCAAGAGCCTTGGTACATTGCTTAACACAGTGTTTACACCACTTTGTGTTCTGGTGCTTGGTATCTCAATCGTGACAATCATGATTGGTAAATCTTCAAAGTCTGCAGATGAAGGAATTAGCTGGGCCAAACGTGCTGTTGGATGCTTTGTTGTGTTCTTCTTGCTTGGTTCTATTCTGACATACGGTGTCAGCTTGTTCTCCGGAACGCAATACGATTTCGGTGCGGCTAAAGCAGCAGACATTATGAGTTTTGCTCAATTATTCTAAACCATTAAAGAGTTAATTCATCAAGGGGCTTAATTCATTTAAGCCCCTTATTTTTTAGAAACGGAGGTGAATACACAAATGGTTGGAAGTAGTCTAATCACAAGCATACTTAGCGATGTAATCTGGGCATTGTTGTCTGGTCTGCTGCAGCTTGTTCTCTCACTGTTAAACACAATGGGCGAATTTTTTATGAAACCATTTAACTTTTCTACCAATATGTTTGTGTCTATGTTCGGGGCAACATTTCTGAATCAACTCAACACTATCATTACAACGGCTGGTTTATCTATTTCTATTTTGCTTTTAATTTTCGGCCTATTGCGCGTGTATAGCGGAAGATTAAATGACGATATTCCGAACCCTTATGCATTGGTTGGTAAGTTCATTATTGCTATTTTTTGTAACTACTGGTTAGCAACCGCAATCACAGACTATATTTTTCCATTTGCTCAATCTTTCTTTAACAAGGTGCTTAATCTTCAACTCCCGCTATCAAAAGTAAGCGGAACTGACTTGTTAAATAAGTTGACAGATGGAACTCTTGGTTCTTTTTCTAATTTTGTTATTTCTACGAACGGCACATTTAAATCGATTGAAGCTTTGTTCGGAGTGCTTCTATTTTTGATCTGCGTTATAGCGGCAACAATCAACTTATTCAAGCTGGTTGCTGAAAATGCAGAACGGTATTTCACGATCAACTTATTGGTGCTGAGCGCACCACTTGCGTCAGCGACTATCGTATCTGAAAAAAGCATCCAAATTTTCAAAAACTGGTTCAATTTGATGATTTCAAATGTATTAACCATCATATTCAACCTTGTTGGTTATAAGTTGTGTCTGCTTGCGTTCAGCAACTGCTTTTCTGCATGGGGACGCTCTACAGGCGACTTGTCAACAGATGCTGGTACAAAAATCTTGTCTCTGATTTCTCTTATTGCTATCAGCAAGATGGCTCAACGGTTAGATCAGCTATTGGCACAAATCGTGTTTAAGGTTAATCCGATCCAAAACAGAAGTTTCCTGATGAGCAGTCTTGGCGTAATGAAGAGTTTAGAGACTGGCTCAAAGCTACTTACTGGAAAAGGTCTGCATAGCCTTGTTACTGCCCCATTCAATAGAGGCGGCGGTGCTGGTAAATCAGCATCTGGTGGAGCTTCAACTGGCGAAACGCCATCAGGTTCAAATGCAAATCCTTTAAGTGGCATTTCTGGTGCTTCAGACACGCCGGTTGCAGGCAAGAAAAACAACACAATTAATGCAGATGCACCAATTAAACAAGGGGTTAAACTTGGAGAAAATACACTTGGCATGCTCGACAAAAATAAATTTGACCGCAATATGGATGGTTCCCTGGCCGGACTTCCAAACTACGAAACAGACAAAGATGGCTCTATCGATGCATCTCAGGTTATGGATGCTCTGTCTAACAATGGACGCATCACGCCAGCTCAAGCATCCGGCGTTATGAGTGATGTACAAAAGACACTCAAAAAGGGAAATGCGGTTGTTGGCTTCAATAGTGGTAGACCAGTTATTGCGAAAGTGGACGGTCATCGTGCATCAGGTGCAATCTCACCAGAAGCTGTGGCTGTTAACTACAATAGAACACACGGTGGTTTACAAAAAGGCGATAATCCAAACGTCGGAACATTTACATTTACAGGGAATACTGCAGCGGACGCAACAAAAGCTGCAACGACTTATGCGAAAGAAAATGGTGTTGTGCTCACTAGTATGAATACGGCTTACAATTCTGCAGGAGCTGTTGGCTCTTACTCATTCCGTAGCATGACAGCAGACGACTTGAATCGCAAAGGTTCAAAGTTTGTTGATCCTGGATTCTCGTCAAGAGGACAATACGAAGAAAATGAGTAATAAGCCAAACTAGGCAGAAGAAGGGAGGTTTAGGAATTGGCAAACGAAGAATTTGAAACCAATCAGCAAAGCACTAATCTTGGCAATGAAACAGGAATAGAACAAAACAATTCCTATTCCGCTAACAGTAATCAAAACAAACAATCTACAAAACAGCCGGTGGGGAACATGCCGTCCCCATCGGCTAATGCCACTGGACCGGATCTCAAAGGCGCAGCTGATAAAATGAAGTCAGCTTCAAGTGCGTTCTCCGGAAGTACACAAAACAACAGTGATAAAAATCGCCAACCAAACGGAGACCCAACCAGGCAACCTTTTGACAATCAAAATAAGTCACAAGATTCAAATCCGTCCAATGCATCAGACTCTAAAAACGAGCAGCAAAAAGATAATCGAAAAGCGGCAGAAAATGCAAAGAGTGGTGACGCGGGCTCAGGTGGTTCCGGTGGTGCTGGTGGTGCTGCAGATGCAGTCGGGATTGCCAATGCTGCACGCGGAGCTGCTCAAGACACTGCGCATCTCTATCAAGATAATGGTAAAAGCGACATTGAGAATACAGCCGGAGACATAAAGGATGTTGCTATTGGTGCCGGTAAGGTTGCTGCAAAAGCCATGGCAGACGACTATGCAGGCGCTGTTAAAGACGGAGTTCGCATTATACCTGCAATTCTTAGAATCGTTTTGCCGATTTTATTTCTTCTTTGCGCTATGATTGTGCTATTTTTAAGCACTCCGGCGATGATTTGGAATAATATTAACAAAAGCTATTCTGATTGGACCTTAAAGCAGGCAACAGTAGCCATAGACGATGCTGTATCCGATGCAGCCTGGAGCACTGTTAATCACATGAAGAAAGATTTAGGCAACAGCAAGGTTATTCCAAATTTTGACACTCTGTGTAATTCATATTATGACGAAGAACACTTCGGTGGATCCGGATACGCCTATCAAATTGATGACGGTGGAGAGTTTAGTATTGGAGTAGACATGGACGGCTATACGGGAGCGAATTTAAACGATGCAGTATTTCGTTATGTAGATCCTGACAACAACTGTGTAGAAGTCGTTTATAAAAATGCTTATTCCGGAAGCGGATCTTCAACATATGACTACACCTACTCGGAGATTATTAACGCGTTTGTTAAATACCGCGAGAAGCTGATTGAAGAAAATGGCGTTGTATCTGTATTCAATGAGGGATTAGATGCTGTAAAGCGATACATAAAAACAGGCGGAAAATCTGTTTTTATCGATGTCGGCAGGGTCGTGAGCAAGGTTGGAAATAGCACGGCATCAAGATTCAATATGACTCAAGTTGCAGATAATTTTGCAAAAATGGAATCCGATCTTGAAAGCGTGGATACCAATATGGCCAGTTGGGGTCTTACAGACACATCTGCGCTTTATTACTACATGCATCAGTCGGACGTGGCAGATAAAATGTATGATTATTCCTACCAAGTGGGAAGCGACAAGATAAATGTTGGCAGAAATTTGATTTCCAATATTGACAAAGCATATTTGAGCGATACGACAGAGGGAGATACGAATTACCACTCCATTAAACGCATTATTGTTAATGTATCGGTATTTGCAAACGACGATAATAAAAATGAGCAGCTGAAGAATGCTGACGGTACCACGAGTTCTCGCTTTGTTCAAAAGATCTTCGACTTGACTGATAAAGAAATGGAAGAAGTGGCCGGAAAAACTCTTATTTCTGATGCCATTATAGAAGCAGCAACAAACACGCCCGAATATGAAAAAGGCGATGAGAAATACGATCCGTATTGTAAAATGACACCAGCACACACGGTTTATATACAGCTTTGTGGCGGCGAGAGTTTATTGAGTCAATTAGAAGGCGATGGACTTCTTACCGGAAACCTGACCGAAGCAACTGCACGACGTTATGTAGCAGTTATGGCAAAAAGCTATGTCGGTAATCCGACGCTATCTAACCGAAAGGGCATATTCGTCACTGACGATATGTTCGAAAACATGATGAATGGCAGCGTAAAGAGCATTTATGCCACAAAAGACTCTGCCGGGAATGTAATTAAATACAACGAAGAGACCTTTACAAAAGGCGAGTTGGCCAAAGGCGAAGATGGTTTATTTGTAACGTGCATCTACCAAAAGGCTTTGTCAAATTCTAAGGTAAAGTTGAGAGAGTATCTGTTTCCTGGACAGTATAGCACAAAGAACGGAAAAGCAAATCAGAATTTCAAGATGATTGCCGGAGAGGAGTATTATGAATATTACAGACACAATCTCTCCAAAGATAAGGCAGTCCAGGCCAAAGTAAAAAACAGCTACCACGCATTGATTAAAGAATCAAAGCCGTACAAAGAAGGTTGGAAAAATGCATTTAACAAAAACAGTAGTACGCACATCAAGCAAGGCGATATGCTGTTTATGAATGCGGCATTCTATTGGACAGCTGGAGAGCAGGGAAATGAGCTTGGAGAAAAACTTAAGAATTATCCAAACATCGCAATGGCGTCTCTGTTCGGCCAAAAGAATAATAAAAATTACGACGCTGCCTTTGCCAAATATAGTAATCACAACTGGGCGTATCAGGTCGGCATTGTAACAGGTGCTAATTTGACAAACAAAACAATCAATGTGGCTATTTATAATTATGACGATGAGCCATTCAAAGCAAATCTGACGGACTATAAAGACTACAAAGATTGGTCTGTAACGAGAAATATTCGCGGATCAAACTTTACAGTGACAAATGTGCGAATTGATGCCAAAACCGGAACCGTAACGCCCATCGATAAGACTTTATCACACTATTATCATTTGTACTCTGTAACCGGATATGCGCAACCTGACTATCAGTCATTTGTTGATGCTTACAATGCTGCGTATCAAGAGCAATTGGAGTCCATGTCCTCAAGCATTGATACATATAGTACATCTGGTGTGCTTGGATGGCCTACAAAGAGCCATAAGATTACAACCGGATTCTACGGTTACGCAAACCATAATGGCGTTGATTTTGCCGTCCCTGTGGGCACAAAGGTGTTTGCCGCAGCTGATGGCGTTGTTGCCGAGTCAACATATACAACATCAGGCGGTTCTGCAGGAAACGGCTTGAAAGCGCCAAATGGTCTGGCATATAGAAGCTTCGGTGAACATATTTATATTCGAAGCGGAAATGTAACGACACAATATTGCCATCTATCCAAAAGAATTGCAAAAAAAGGCCAAAAGGTTACAAGGGGGCAACTTATCGGGTACTCTGGTAATACAGGTAACTCAACTGGTCCTCACTTGCATTTTGGCTATTTGGTGAATGGTTCGTACAAAGACCCATCAAAACTCTTTACTACAACTGTAAAACACACTTACAAAGGCCGCACCTATTCTCCCGGAACATCATACAAGATCACCGCAACACACTATTGCGCTTGTGCTATCTGCAACGGAACGGGCGGAACCGGAACGACGGCCAGTGGTAAAAAGATACGAAATGGTATGTCGGATCCGCATTACATTGCTTGCAACTGGCTACCATTAGGGACGAAAATCAGTGTCAAGATCGGCAATAAGACAACAGTGTATACGGTGGCAGACAGAGGCGGTAGTGATTTTGATATTGCCCCCACAGGCAACAATCGTGGACGCATTGATATTTTCACACCAGGCGGACACTCAGAGTGCTACCGGATCGGCAGAGAGGACGGAACCCTGCAAATTCTTTCTTGGGGTAATGGATAATATTTCCTGAATTTCCCGATATTACCAGGTCAATAATGCTTCGGTGTTATTGACCTGTTTTTTTGACTATGTTATAATTATTGAGAAGATGAAATCAAAGAAGTCCTCAAAAGAATGCCTGCGTAAATGGAAACACACTTAAAGAATCCGTCGGAATGATGGGTATGCGTAAGTTGTATCTTTTTTTGGATTTTTTTGAAAATATGAACTGAATAGATGCACAGATAGGCAAATGTGCAATTTAAGGAGAACTATCATCTGATAGTTCTCTTTTTATTTTTTTTCAAAGGAGTGATGGAACATATGGAAGACGGATATTTTATTCCTAAAAATTACGAAGATAATATGATCACCGGCTCGGGTCGCAGTATGCGCAACGTAGTCGAAGCCGTTATTTTCTTTGCGATTTTCGTATTGATTTTTGGCTTTTTGCCAATCTCTGTCAAGGCGAGAATCGTCTTGATTATTCTTTTCGGAGGCCCGGCTGCATTTTTTGGGTTCTTTGGAATTCATAAGTGCTCAGTTACAGAATATGTGCTTCTATGGTTGCACTTTAAGTCGCAGCCAAAAGAATACAAACGAGAAGAGCTCTTCATTGACGAAGACGAACTCGAAGCTAGCATGAGAAATGTACTTTCTGATGTTCAACAAACAAAACAAACAAATCAAGAATAAGAGAGGTATGATTATGAAAATTGATGACAAAGACAAGAAGAACACTCGTCAAAATGGCGAAAACGGATTTACCAAAGAGAAGTTCAAAGAATTTTGGCAAGACAAGCGTACACGTTGGATTGGCATTGCATTTGTTGTAATGCTCGCGCTGACAATTGCTAATTTCGTTGTTCAAGGCGCAATTCATTGACGCCCATAGGTTAAATTCGCAAAAGGTTATCCTGATTCGGCAGTACGAGCTTTTGCGCGTGCTGCCTTTTTTAGTAGGGGGTGTTTATCATTACAGCAACAAATGACTTCATCAATATTTATAAGATGCTCGATGAAGTAATCGTTACAACAGACAATAGATATTTGACCATTCTCGAAATCGACCCGATCAACTTCTCGTACAAAAGCGTCGATGAAAAGAGAAAAATAATTCACGCTTTTGCCGCATACTCAAAGATCCTTCCTGTACGCTTTCGCATTAAGGTGACATCAAGACGCGCTAACGTAGATCATTACATCGCAAATCTGCAAAAGGAGTTTCAGAATGAAGCGGACAACAAGTATATTGGTGAGTATCAAAAAGAGTATGTTAACTTGGTCCGCAACTTGGGGAACAGAGAGGGAATTGAAAGACATTTCTACTTAATTCTCGAGTTTACTGAGACTGAAAACATGCCGGTTAATAATGAATACGATATTGTTGACTATCTACGCCGTGCCAGACAGACAGCAACGCAGTATCTGCGTGGATGCGGTAACGAAACAGTTCGCCACGAAAATGAGGCGGAATGGGTCGTAGAGACCGTTTATCGCATTGCCAATCGCAACGGGGACCTGGGAGAAATGTGGTATCGTATTCACGAAAGTAAACCCGGTGTTCTTAAGTATTACAATAACGACGAAGAAAAAATGGTAGAGGCAAAAGGATATTACAACGATATTTGCTCGCCAAAAGATATCGAAATTCATCGCGATTATGCGGTCGTAGACGGCGTTTATTACACGTTTTTACTTATTCCTGGATCCGATTACCCTGAGTATGTTTCCGGCGCCTGGATGGACTTCCTGTTCAATTTCTGTGAGGGTGTAGATGTTGATGTATTCGTTGAAAAAAAGCCAACTACGACAATGAAGTCTAGAGTTCGGCAAAAGGCTCGCATCAACACTGCTCGACTCAACCATAGCAACGCTGAAGGAGACAACAAAGACGAACTTGTGAACTCAATTCAAGCTTCAAATTTCATAAAAAACGCTTTGAGCGGGGGAGAGGAGTTTTTCTACGTCGGTACGCTGATTACTATTTCTGACGAAAATCCGGATGTTTTGTTGTACAAGCAGGGGCAGCTTCGTGAGAAATTGAGCACCATTGACATCACAGCGATGGAGATGCCATACCGTGTTGAAGAATGCTTACAATCGACGATGATCGCCGGTACATTACCTGAAAAACTTTGGAAAAAAGCAAAGCGTAATATGACAACAACCGGGTTTGCTTCCATCTATCCATTTACTTCCTTTGAGGTATCTGATGATGACGGCATACTACTTGGCATTAGCCAAGACAACAACTCCATGGTTGTTTCTGATAATTTCAATACAAAGAAATATGCAAATGCAAATATGGTGCTTCTTGGCACTTGCGGTGCAGGTAAGACATTTACACTTCAAACAATTTGTATGCGATACAGATTAAAAGGTGTACAGGTCTTCTCAATTATTCCGGAAAAGGGAGAAGAGTTTCTTTCCTCAACTGTTGCACTTGGAGGATCATACATCAACATTTCCAGCGGTTCTGTTAACACAATTAATGTTATGGAAATTCGTCCAACAATTAACTTCGAAGAGGCTGATGAGATAATTGAAGAGAATGATGATTTGAGCGCTTATATGTTCAGAGGACGCCGCCGCCCGGTTGTATTGCTTAATCAAAAGATTGAAAACTTATCCACATTTTTCTCTCTGATTTTGTCAGATATGTCCCTTGAAGAGCGTCAGCTTTTGGACGAGGCCATCATCAACACGTATGCCTTAAAAGGGATTACAAAGGATAATAAGAGCCTTTTGGATCACTATGAGACACGTATGATTGACGGAAAAGAAACCAGATATCCGGTGTTTAAAGAGATGCCCATTCTTGAAGATCTCTACAATGAGCTGATCAAAAACGAGCGGACAACCAGACTTGCAAACATCCTTAATCGGTACGTGCATGGCTCTGCATCAGTCTTTAACGGACAAACAAATGTGGATTTGGACAACAAATACATCGTTATGGACGTGACGGATTTGAGCGATGAATTAAAACCCGTCGGAATGTATGTGGCTTTGGAATACATCTGGGACAAGGTTCGTGAAGACAAAACGCAAAAGAAGATTATTGCCATTGATGAGGCTTGGAAGCTAATCAGCGAGAATGAATTAACAGCAAAATTCATCAAGAAAATCTTCAAAACAATCCGTGGATATGGTGGTGCAGCTATCGCGGCAACGCAGGACATCAAGGATTTCTTTGCACTTGATAATGGTGCATACGGCGAATCAATCATTAACAACTCCAAAATCAAGCTGCTGCTTCGATTGGAGAAGAAAGAGGCTGACACAATTCAAAGAATTTTCGATCTATCTGATGGCGAAAAGGACACAATCATGGCATTCGGTCGCGGACAGATTCTTGTCAAATCAAATTCAAACACGTTTGCCATTGACTATAAAGCATCAAAATATGAAACGCTTTTGGTAACGACGGATCGTGCATTGTTGAAAAAAATTCAAAACGGTGAAGAAATTTCCGCTGCTGATTTGGCAGCATAATTTATAATTTTCAGATAATTTTCAGGTACAAGGGAAGGAGAATAAGAAGAGAATTATGCCTGTGTTATCTGTAAATTAAGAACTTATTTTTAATAGACAACAGGAGGTAAATTTATGAAGTTTAATGAAATCTATCAACGTGCAGCGTCCCTGGTTGACGCTGCATCAATTGTGCGCACAGAGCAATTAGAACGAATGTTCGATGTCAATCATGTCGATGCTCAAACTGCACAGAATGTTTTACGCACGCTTTCCATTCGTCGAGATGCTTATTTTGACTCAACGAAAAAGTATTTGACATCAACAAAAGGTTACAGTTATTCACACCTTACGCCTACTTTAGACAAGGCGATTTGGCTGTTCGTAAATCTAAGTGATCGCTTTAACTGGTGTAGTTTTCAGCCAAAATATCCGAGCATTGCATACTTTTACGGTGTGAAAAACGATCATGCAGAAGATCTTTCTGTGTTCTATATCCCTGAAAACGATGAGCATATTCAGTCCAGAATGATCGAAACAAACTATGGTGGAATGCAATCAAAGATTCCTACGGCATTGGTTTTTCCATCAGAAAATGGACTCGATAAGTTCCAATTGTCAGACGATTTCGATATCAAAACTGTAGCCATTATTGATGGCTTGGGCAATGTTCAAATTCAATCATAAAGGCAAAATCAATGGCAAGAGGAGAGTAAATAAATGAATAATAATCAAAGTTTTAACACGTCAATTTTAAGCAAAACGAATCGACTTCTAAGTCTGGAACAAGATTTTATCACCAACAATTCTGACAATCCAAAACAACTTTGGGATATGAATTCGCTGGCCGAAACACTCGCATATAACATAAGAAAATATGCAATCCTGCACACACCAAACGATATGCAAAACGCATCTGAGTTCCAGCATTTGACGACTTCAAAGTATGTCAAAGCGCAAAGAATAAACGAAAGATTACTTGCGTTTGTATTGCCGCCGTTGCTGAATTTTAGGATCACGGGCAAGGGAAAAGATGGTAATACATATGAGCGTACAGCCTCTTATTTTTCATCTGTTATAAAAGAAAGCTTAAGACGCTTTGCAGTGCAAAACGGGGTAAAGCCCGCCAACAACAAATGTATGTTTTTGATTTACAACTTGGTTGATCAGAACACACCAAAACACTACATTCCCGACACGGACAACCGAGAATATCACGAGTTAATCAATGTGTTTAAGGAACTCTTTGTGCCAGATGATTCGTATGAATACGCATCTTATTATCTGGACACGATTCCGATTGACGGACCGGATCAGACTATGGTGTTTTGTGTCTTAAAAGAGGACTTTATCGACAATGTGTCCGCTATTCGAGAGTGCTTATCTGGTGTAAGTGACATCCACATTACAAATCAAGAAATGGCCTAAAATAGGTCAAAAACCTCAAAAAATAAAAATTTGTGTGTTTTTGACCATTATCACAACGGAAAAAATTGCGTAAAATCAAGATTTTTTCGATTTTTCAATCCGGAGAATTCAAAAGCCTCCGGGTGTAGTACCAAAAACCAGTATGATGGACTGGAGGGGGTGAAGTCATAACAAAAACGAAGAACATAAGCGAGAAACAAAGGCTGATCCTGATGTTGACATACAGTGATTACATCTTGCCGTTGGCTGTGTTGTATAATATGCCAAGAACATTCAGTGACAGTAATATCAAGTTCAAACTCATTCCTCGGCTGATAAAAGCCAACCTCATAAAGAGACAAAGAATAGGGTACAACAAAAATTTCAGCCACAATCAAGAACAAAAGGGAAAAGCGTTATATGACACAGTAGTTCTAACAAAAGAAGGGGTACAATATCTCGCTTGTACCAATCTTATAAGCGAAGAAATGAAACTGTTGCGTGAGCATTACAAAAAGCAAATTGCAACACGAAACGAACAAACAGAAGAAAGGCTGAAACGGACTGTGCTCTGCGACTCAATGTTTGACGTAGAATTCGCATTGCAAATCATCCAAAAGCAAGTAAGACTAAAAGACAGAACAAAAAAAGAAATTCAGTCAGATCTTTTAACGAACGCATCCTTTAGGTACTTGCCAGCGATTGAATTCAAACGCCGAAATGGGAACCTGGACGAAACGAGGAAAGTGGGAACCGTCTATGACTTTACAACACGAAATGGGCTGGTACTCAGTGCGTCAAAATTCTTGGGGTTGCTTGACGGCGAACATAAAACCTTTCCCGTTTATTTTACAGCATACAAAAACCTCAATTTGCACGAAAAGAACGAACAGGTACTTTTGAGCAAACTTTCTGTAGGTACTGGTTCGGTCTGTGCAGACTGCGTGTACGTCTACCAGTCGGTGGACAAAATTAAGCAGCTGGTGGAACGAGACGACATTATGCCAGAGTGGCAGCAAATCCATAACATCATCGACGTCATGGACTATCAACGTATCTATCTTTTGCCATACGGTAGGAACTCCACAGAGTTTAGACACCTAAATCTGCTGATGTCACTACAGGCAAAGGATTTGCGAGACTATTGGAATGCAACGGACTGTATGGAGTACCACGCGTACATTTTTGCAGTGCCCTATGTGAACGAAGCAAAAAAGACATTACAGGACGTTTTTATTTCCATCAGCGACGAGTATAACAACATCATTGGGTACCTTCCGGAAGTTAGGCACTTGCGCAAGGTACTTAGGTACTACAAAGAAAATACAAAAGCAAAGCCACTGAACATTGTGTGTGATGCGAGTCAGGAGAAATTTTATGAAGAAGTATTTTCGCAAATCAAAGAACAGGGGAAACTGTATTTCTCGTTTTACAAATTCAACTTTGAAAAGAACGGGGAGGTTAAAATGTGAAAGAAAAGATCGAAAGCATAAAGAGATGGGTAAGAGCCCACCCGTGGCAAAGTGTCCTGCTTGTTTTAGGTACTACATACGTGTCGGGGTTGCTGTCACTTGCGATTAAAACAATCGTTTTACTACCAAAGGTGTTAAATAAAGAAATAACATCACCATTCACGTGGAACCCGCTGAAAGTCTATCAGGAACTTTTTACAACAGGACGTGGGTACCTGTGCCTGTTGCTTGTCATTCTTATATTCTGGGCAGTCAAACGCTTCATTGTTGACCCCCGGAATAAGAAAGAACGAGGCAAAGCAGATCAGCGCGGATTTCGAGTGCTGACAGAACAAGGTACTTATGGCACGAGTGAACTTATCTTTGACCCTACAGAACTGGGGGATGTGCTGGACGTAAAACCGGTTGGAGAGACAGAGGGTGTTATTCTCGGGAAGCCACTTTCCGTAGACACTTCTGACATTAAGGAAGACACTCCGGCAAGCGTTAAAGCAAAGATACCTGTAATTTCACTTTGTTCGGACGCCGAGTATAAGAAAAAGGGCAAAGCTAGGAACTGGAAAATTGATAGTATCGTAAACAATAAACTAAACCATCACATTGCAGTGTTTGGTGCGTCAGGTACTATGAAATCCAGAGCGTTGGCTCGTAATCTGATTATGCAGGCATCAGTTCGCGGAGAAAGCATTATCATTACAGACCCTAAAGGAGAACTCTATGAAGATTGTGCTCCACTCTTGAGAGAGAAGGGGTATGACGTAAAGATGTTCAACCTGAATGAGCAAAAGCACAGTGACAGTTGGAATTGCCTTGCAGAACTTTTAGATGAAGACGGAAATGTAGACAGCACGGACGCAAAGATTTTTGCAGATACCATCGTAATGAATGCAACCGGCGAGCAGGATTATTGGTCCGACAACGCAAGAAACCTGTTAAAGGCCGTATGTTTGTATGTTATGTATGAGTATCCGGAAGAAAATCAAAATATGGGTTCGGTCTACGATATTATTTCCTCTAAAACGCCACAAGAGATCGACAGAATGTTCGATGTGTTGCCGGAGAATAGCGTAGCACGCAGAGCCTACAATATCTTCCGTGTCTGTACGGACCAAGTAAAGGGGCAAATTCTAAATGGCCTTGGCATTATGCTGGATGTGTTTCAGGACGACCAAATTCGTAATATTACATCATCAAAAGAGATCAATATGACGAAGCCGGTAACTGAAAAGTGTGCATACTTCTGCATCACCTCTGATCAGCATAAAGTGTTCGACTTTATTGCGGTTTTGTTTTACGCAATGCTGTTTATCAAGCTTGTGCGTAAGGCTGACAGACTGAAGCATACGAAGAATGCAATTCCTGTAAACCTAATTCTGGATGAATTTCCAAATATAGGCCAAATTCCAGATTTTTGTAAGAAGATCTCAACCGTTCGATCGCGTAATTTGAATATTGTTGTTATCTTTCAGAACATCACGCAAATGCAAAACCGTTATCCAAATGGGCAGTGGGAAGAAATTCTCGGTAACTGCGATGCAACTGTGTTTTTGGGGTGTACCGATGAAACGACAGCCAAGTATATTTCGGACAAAACGGGCATAGCAACAATTGAAGTAGAAACACAAAATTCAAAATACGACCGAACTATTCAAGTGTTCAACCAAAGCACATCTTATAACGAAGTTCGTTCATCAGGACAAAGAAAGGTTCTCAATTCTGACGAAGTGCTGCGTTTAAAGAATACAGAAGAACTCATCTTCTTGCGTGGTCAAAAAGCATTGAAGGCGAAGAAATTCGACTACACGTTGCATCCGCTTAGTGAAAAGCTGATTCCTGAAGAAGTGGAAAAGCACGTTCCAGATTGGAAAAAGAGACAGCAGGCTCTTGAACTTCAAAAAGAGATGCTAAGAAAGCAGCGTGAAGAAGAAGAAAAACGCCGTCAAAAGGAAGAACTTGATAAGATCAAGCAAGAAGCACAAAAAGAGAAAGACGAGCAAGAACGGAGTATGGATAATATATTCAGCCAAAACAATCCGTTTTTGCAAAATGTACAAATTCCGCCAAAGCCAACTAAGGCGGCATAACAAATTAAACTTTTAAGTAAAGGGGTAGAAAAATGGCTTATAAACACACAGACCAAATTCAATTAGACGAAGAATATCAGAATGTCGAGACCTATAAGAAGCTCGACCAGTCCAGAACAGAGGGCAAGATTTTGCGCACGCAAATCGTGGGCGTTGTACCAAATACGACTCCCGGCATCACACATGCAAGTCAGAAATACTATGCGTTGGGTGCATTTGAGGGATATCAGGTGTTAATTCCCGGATCGCTTATGGGGCTTGATATTGAAAATGCCGTTGACAAGGCCGGTAATCCGGTCAGCGAAAACAATAAGGCTAAAATGTATCAGGCTTACATCAGAGCAATGATCGGTGCCGAGATTGACTTTGTTGTCTACAAGGACGAGAGAAGCATCAACGCGGCCAACAAAATGGTTGTGGGCGACCGTATCACAGCAATGCAGAAAAAGCAGCAGTCGAACTTTTTTAAGAGCGATAAGGACGGAAAATCAAAAGTTGAACGTGCTTTTGAGGCCGGTGAATCTGTTATCGCACGAGTGATTTCCATTGCAAAGAGCATCGTAATCGTAGAAGTATATGGCTACGTGGCAAAAATCATTGCCAAAGAGGTGTCTTGGCGGTATACAGAGGACCTGAGAGACGTTGTATACATCGGCGAACAGTTGCATGTTAAGTTTTTAACTTTAGATATCGACAAAGAGAACAAGACCATAAATGCAACGCTGTCCATTAAAGCGGCCCAGCCGAATGTAATGCGTGAGAATATGAAGAAGTACCGTAAAGACTCCATTCTCAAGGGTAAAGTCTCCGGGGTTAAGGATGGCGGCTACTTTGTGCAGATTGGCGATCATATCAGCGGTATCGACGTGTATTGTCGGAAAATCAACTGCATTGATCTGCCGAGAGAAGGGGATATTGTTTCCGTTCGTCTGTACACCTTCGACGAAGAACACGCGCGGGTGTTTGGGTCTATTGAGGCTGTGATTGAGAAGAAATACAGAAACTTTGCAGCCTAACGCATAACACTTCAGAAAGACATTCTTAAATCGTACAAAAACATACATAGAGCAGCAGGTGTGAAAGCACTTGCTGTTTTCTTTTTTGTATGCTCATGTGCCATCATTTTAGAATTCTTTTGCATTGTGATATAATTAAAACAAATACAAAACAAAAAAATAACTTCAACCGAAAGGATTAGAGTAATGCAAATTTGTAATCAGTGCCACAAAGAAGTGGCAGACGGTATGTACGAGTGCCCATATTGCGGTTCTCGGGCGTTATCCGGACTTATGGGGGGCGTAAAAACAACATCAGTTGCAAAGGACGAAAATGTCACAGAGAGTGATGATGAAACTTTTGCAGATACAGAAACTATGGAGCGGGAGAAAACCGACGTTAACGGGAGTGACATTCCACAGTATTATGCAAATGGCAACGCAGGCAAAGAGAAAGAAGCAATCAACATTGCTTTGCTTATTCTCTCCATCTGCTGTCCCATTGTTGGCTTTGTTGTTTTCTTTGCAGATAAGAAATCACAGCCAAGAACAGCTAAAGCGTGCGGTATAGCAGCACTTGTGTCATTTATTGTTGCCTTTGCAGTCCAAACACTCGTTGGATAGTCTATCATATTGCACAAAATAGTTTAGCTTTTTCACGCAACTTTTGGTTTTAGATAAAACCTGTTAAAATTAAATACAGAATGCATTGAAATTTAGGAGCGGATTTTGCAGTCCGTTCCTTTTCTTTTGCAAAAAACGAAAATAAGGGGGTATAACTTTGCAACGAAAAGTAATTTCTGCACTACTTGCCGGTGTTGTTGTTTTACAAGCAGCAATGGTTGTTCCTGTGATAGCGCAGGCACAAGAAAAGCCGACAAAAATTAGCACCGCAACAACAAAAAATGTAACACAAACATCCATCACGTATGTCTGGCAAACAGACTTACATGTGTCCGGGTATAAAATCGACCGCTATCAAAATAAGAAGTGGGTCACAGTGAAAAATATTACAGATCCAAAAATTGGTTCTTGGAAAATGACAGGTCTGAAATCTGGTACAGTTTACAAAGTAAGACTGTATAAGTACATCAAAACAAAGGGTAGATGCACTTATGGGGAACCGATTGTCTATACAACCGCAACAAATCCGCCTCCTGTTAGAAGTGTTAAAATCTCTACAGGTAAAACGACTGCAGACGTAAGTTGGAGCCGCCCTTCGAACTGTCAGGGGTACGCGGTAATGTTTTATACCGGGTCCGGTAAAAACGCAAAGCAAATGCAGCTAAATGACGGTTGTTTGAATGGGTTATATCTTGGCAGTCTAAAGCGCAAGACAAAATACACGATCAAAATTCAAGCCATACGCACCAAACGGATAGACGGAAAGACATATTTCTTCTATTCTGATTGGGCAACAAAAACATTTAAGACAAAATAAGGGGAAAATAGAAATTGGTAAAACAAATCGGCAGTGTTCTGCTGGCTGCTTTAATGGCCGGACAAGTGGCAGTGTTGCCGTATAACGTAATTGCTGCAGAACCGACAAAAACAGTAGTGCAAATTAACCCAACCGTAAAGAGTAATATGTATCTTTATGGTGGAAAAATGTATTTAACGCCCGGTAAGGAATTATACGAGCAATACAGAGATAATCTGGTGCAGCGCAATACTTCATTTACATTGAATGTAGCACTCAATCAGCAGTACGGAGGATATAAAAACTTTAATCTGCTTTATGAAGATCTGCTCTTTAATGCCATTGACGATCAGCTGTCTGCAAGTCCCACAGATGGGGATTATTTGAAATATCAGTTAAATCAAACCACTGGCAGCGTAAAGATGGTTCGATACGAGGGCAGATATTACGGACAATTTACAATCAAAGCAGATTACAAAGACACAGCAAAAGAAGAACAGCAAGTTAAATCGGCTGTTAACTCGTTCGTGAAGTCGCTTAAGGCTAAACATTTGTCTGATTATGACAATTTGAAAGCGATCCACGATTACGTGTTGAAAATCAACACCTATGATTACGATGCAGCAAAGAACCATAATCGGTCATACGCATATTCAGCTGCAGGTCCGTTCGTTTATCACAAATCTGTATGCCAGGGCTATGCTTTAGCTATTCATCGTCTGAACGAAGAAATGGGATATAACGACCGAATCGTTAATTCCGATACTCACGCCTGGAATATCGTTAAGTTAAACGGAAAATACTACAACATTGATGCTACTTGGGACGATACCTATAACGACGCCGGGCAAACCAATAATAAATACCGCTACTTTTTAAAGAGCGATAGAGATATGTGCGACACAAAAACGGCAAAAGAGATGCATACCAGAACAGAAGTGTTCACTGGTGGCTACTTTGCAAAGACCTACGGTAACAATATGAGTACCAAGTCTTATTCAAAGCCTTCAATTGCAAAAGCGAATGTCAAGCTGTCATCTACAAGCTACGAATACAATAACAAATCTAAAACGCCTGGCGTAACAGTTAAACTGGGCAAGACAACTCTGCGGAAAGACAAAGACTACAAAGTATCTTATTCCAACAATAAAAAGATTGGCACCGCAAGCGTCGTTATTACCGGAATTGGCAATTACAGCGGTAAAATCACAAAGACGTTTACCATTCGTCCGTCGGACGGTGAGTTTACAATGTCAAAAATGCCATTTAAGGCCGGAAATGGTTGTACGACTGTGTATTGGCTACGGGAAAAAAATGTCACCGGCTATATTGTCGAAAAGAAATCCGGTGGAAAGTGGAAGGCCGTAAAGACCATTACCAATAACAAAACCACAAGCTATAAGATCAATGGCGTTGCAACCGGTGGTCAAGCCACAGTACGCATCAAAAAATACAAGACCGTAAACGGCAAAAAATATTACGGAGATCCGTTATATATGACCGGCGGTACATATCCAAAGACTGCAGCTTTCTCATCCGTAAGTGCGGGAAAGGGAACGGCAAACATTAAGTGGAAAAAGACATCTGCATTTAGTGGTGTTGAAATTAAATATGGCTACGGCAACAGCTTTAAGACCATCAAATCTGACAGCAATCAAATCTATGGCGTCAAGTTGTCCGGTTTGAAGCGTCACAAAAAATATACCGTAAAAATTCGTCAATACAACCTGGTAAAGAACGGTTCCTCTTGGAGTTATCTTTATTCCGGTTGGACAACCAAAACATTTACAACAAAATAACACAAAGCTGCTTATTTTACGCCTATATGAGCAGCACTGAAAACAAAAGAGCCAGCTTTATACTGGCTCTTTTTTCTTTTTTTTTGTAAATTGTAGTATTAATAATGCAGGAGGCTAATTATGTTTATCGAATATAAGAATATAATCGAACTCTTGTCGATTTCAAAAGTCAAATTGCCTAAAGAACCGGATCAAGAAGATATCGTTAAGTTTGTTCCGAGAAAATATATTGATTTTACGCATCCGCAAGGTGCAACTTTCGAGAATGTCGGTAATGAAGTTTGTATGTGTTTGCATCTCAATGATTATAAAGAGGGAAAAACAACTACACATATAACATATTTCGTAGGACATTGTATTGACAAAATCACGAACAAAAAAGTGAATGTGATGTGGTTTGGTCAAGCATATATGCGCCCAATTTTGTATCGAATGAGCGGTCATCCTATTCATGTATGCGGAACATTACATTACGATGAAAAATTTAGAACATTTTCGTTGCAAAATCCAAAAATTACAACAGAAAGCAAAAATGAAGCCTTGACTATCTTGCCGGTATATACCGGTATAGCTGAAAAAGACTATGATAATTTCAGAGAAGTGTTGACGAAATGTGTCAATGAATATAAGTTTCAAGATTGGATTCCTGAATACATCCGAAAAGAATGTAATTTGATGACTTTAGAAGAAGCATACAAAGAAATTCATTTCCCAACAAATTTCAAAAGATTAAGAAGAGCTTTAACTACTTTGGATTTTGAAAAGCTTTTGAAGTTTTCAATCAAACTTGCAAAACAAGATAATAAAAATTGTTCTAAGACGAATTTTGTTCCTACTGACTTTAGAATTATAAAAGAAATTGCTGCAAGATTGCCATTTGAACTTACTAATGACCAAAAGCAGACAATAAACTCAATTCTTTCCAATATGAAAAAAGGGAAGTGTGAAACCGCCTTAATTCAGGGTGATGTTGGATCTGGTAAAACAATTGTGGCAATTATGATTATGGCCGCAATGGCAAAATCGCATTATCAGTCTGTGTTGGTCGCGCCTACATCAGTGCTTGCGGAACAACATTTTCAAGACATAAAAGAATTGTGTGAACCGTTTGGTTTGAGAATAGCCTTGTTAACTTCTAATATAAAGGCTTCACAAAGAAAAAAGATAATACAAGACATAAATAATGGCAGTTATGATATTATTGTCGGAACACACAGCGTGTTAAATGACAGCATTGAATATAATAATTTGGCATTGATTATTACAGACGAAGAACATAAGTTTGGTGTTTCACAAAGAGAGAAATTAAGAAATAAGACTCTTGGCGAAGTCCATTCGCTCTCAATGTCCGCCACACCTATCCCACGAACGCTTGCAACGACTTTTTATGGTAACTCGGTAAATGTATATACCATTAAAGAAAAGCCTCAAGGAAGGCTTCCTGTAGCCACTAAAATTGAAAATGATTATGAAAATGCTTTTGAATTTTTAAATCAAGAAATCAAGAAAGGGCATCAGTGTTATGTTGTCGCACCAAAAATCGAAAGTGGCTCAGGAAAACAGAAGAATGTTCTGTCTGTAAAACAATTAACAGCAATGCTGGAAAAATATTTCTCCCAACATAATTCTTCTGTCGTGGTTAAATCATTAACTGGAAAAACAAAGGCAGAAGAAAAAACTGCGGTTTTAAAAGATTTTTGCGATAATAAAATTCAAATATTGGTTTCAACCACTGTGATAGAAGTGGGCGTCAATGTTCCAAATGCAACAGTGATTGCAATATCAAATGCAGAAATGTTTGGTTTGGCTTCGCTGCATCAGTTAAGGGGCAGAGTAGGCAGAAGCAATTTGCAGTCTTATTGTTTGTTAATTTCAGACAAACAAGATAATCAAAGACTAAAAGCTTTGGTTGAAACGAATGACGGTTTTGAAATCGCAAAACAAGACTTAAAGCAGCGTGGATCCGGAGATTTAACAGGCGTTGCGCAGTCAGGTTTTACGGAAGAAATAGCAATTTTGCTAAACAACCCCAAAATGTTTGAGTTCACTCAAAAATATGCTGAAGATTTGAGTAGAATTCCTGTTTGATTTTTTTATAAAAAAGCCGCACATTTTGTATGACCTTTTCTGTTTTTTCACAAAAGTGGTATTAATACAACGAAAGGTGTTAGAAAAAATAAATATCCGTATAGAACACAACAGAGAGGTGTTCGCCAGATTTGAAAAAAATACAATACAATATTAGCAAATTTAGAATTAGGAGGATTTCAAATGCAAGATTATGCCAATTTGTCCGACAAATCCAAAGAATTAAGAGAATACCGAAGGGTTTATGTTAAAAAGAAAATCCGGGAACACGCTTTTGAGATTCGACTATACCTGTCTATTGTCTTGCCTACTGTTGTAACGGCAATAGTTGGGTGTTGTCTTCACAAGGATTTCACTACAATATGTATATATTGTGGTTTTATGGCACTTTTTATAATGATGATATATTCATTCGCGGATCTTATTTCAACAGAAATTGAAATTCACACAAAAACACATCGTTTGCCACTTTCCCAAGAAGAATTAGAACAAAACGGAATTACTTCGCCTGCAGATTATACTGATTTTCTAAATGAATATTTAGGAGTGCTAAAATGTCCGAAATATATTTTGGAATTAGTTAACATAAGTATTGCAGAATGCTTTTCTGAGTGCAATGAAAGAATTGAATATGATGGATTACATTATATCTGCTCAAAACTTGAAACAGAATAAATAGCAATTTTGCTAAATAGCCTTAAAATGTTCGAATTTACTCAAAATATGCTAAGAATTTTGCTAACAAAAGGAGATAGTACAAAGCTGGCTCTTTTTTCTTTTTTCATAAATTGCAGTATTAATAGACAGAAGATGCTAAATAGCGTTATACTTAAGAAAGGTCAACACACAATAGAGTCATTATGTCAAACAATCAGCATTCAGTAAGCAAATCATACAAATCTGTCGCAGAGGTTAACAAATCAAGAATTGAGAAGCTGTTAAAAAATCAGCATTTGCCGTATCGAAAGATTTCTTCAGACAGTGTAATCATGTACATGGCGTCCGGCGTAGGCGTTGTGCTTCGAGACGAGACAGAGCTGCACACCGAGTTTATTGTTTCCATTAGCAAAGAAACCGGAAATGTCTGTATGGATTTTATTATTATTCCGGAAGTGAACCGAGAACAGATGAAAGAAATCCTTGTGGGTGTAAATGTAATTAACTCACTGATTATGGACCAGAAACTTGTGTACGAGTTCAATGGAAATCAAGTGGTTTTAATTGATTCTCTGCATACAGCTTATGCTGAGGTTAATTATTCTTATTTAGAACATTGTTTTTCTGTAATATTGGAGTCGCTTGTACATGTAAAGCTGGCGCTGGAAATGTTTCTTGCCGGGGAAATATCTGCTGATCAAATCCCGTGTATCTTGGCTCAAGAATAAGAAGGGTTTTCTGTGGTATAATTATATTGCCAGAGGCTTTTAGATAGCCTTATGGTGTGTAGATAGCGCAAGGCCGAAATTGCGCGTGTAGACAGAGATTGAACCAACAGTGGTTCAATGTTTCAGGTAAGACCTGGGAGAAAGAGCACTTGCAATTAAGCAGGCGCTCTTTTTCTGCATTTATTCGAGAATATAGAGGTGAACAGTATGTTTAGAAAAATCAAAGCAAAATTTTTAGAAAATTTATATAATGATGATAATTTCATTAATGTTTGGAATGGTCAAGAATTTGCAATGTCTGGTTACGGAGAAAAAATCAAGGTAATAGGGTTCTTTAAGCAACTGTCCAAATCGCTGAAATATTCAAAGCAGAGAGCGATAAAGGGTTATTGTGACAGAGATGTTTGGTCTATGTGTGATTTTTTGGAAGATTTGTTCCCGGCGATGCTTACGGAACTGAAAAATACTCGTCATGGTTCTCCGGTTGTGCTTGAAGATTTCAATGAAGACGGAGATAAGGTGGGCACGTGCCATGACAAGTGGGGCAAAATTCTTGATGAAATGATTTTCTTATGGCGAGAGGCCAATGAGACAACGTGTTCAAAGAAAAATCGATATCTTTTGCGATAGCTGTTCTTTTTTGTACTTATTTTTAAAAATATCAATTTTTTGAAAGGAAAAAATATGAAAAATACTAAAGATATTGCAACTCGTATGAAAGGATACGAAAAGTCAAGCAGGCACTATTTAACACCGAGAGTACCTGTTATGCTAAGAATTGATGGCAGAGCATTTCATACTTTCACTAAGGGATTTGCAAAGCCTTTTGATGATGAAATTTTGTTAAAAGCAATGCGTCAAACGATGAAAACACTTTGTGAAATGATACCGGGTTGTGTCTTGGGATATACACAAAGCGATGAAATCACTCTAGTGATTTTAGATCAAAACACACAAGCTGATCCTTGGTTTGGTTTTTGTCAAAATAAAATTGAATCTATCACTGCTTCAATGGCCACGATGTTGTTTAATCAAGCTTTTTATAAAGCCTATCAAGACTATTATAAGCGTTTAACATTTGCTTCAAGATATTATAACGATATGTCGAGAAGCTTTGCACACAAAGCAGCACTTGAAGAAGATGTTGAGAAGTGTATTGTTTTTCAAAGCATTGAGCATGTTTTAGACATTAATGATGATATTATAGGTGATAAACTAGATTTTTTATATGAAAAATATCATTCAAAATTTCATACTGCTATGTTCGATTGTAGGGCGTTTAATATTCCGAAAGAAGAAATATGTAATAATCTTATCTGGAGACAGCAGGATGCTACAAGAAACAGTATCCAACAGGTGGCACATACATATTTTTCACACGGCGAACTTAATAATTTGTCATGTGACGAACTTCAAGAAAAGCTTTTTCAAGAAAAAGGCATTAATTGGAATAATTATCCTACTCGACTTAAAAGAGGTTCGTGCTGTGTGAGAAAAGATGTATTCTTTTCTGCAGATGAAATAAAAAAGAAAAACCCTCTTTATGATGGTGAAGGCTTTACAACAAGGAAAAAGTGGGTAATAGATACAGAAATACCTATTTTCACACAAAACAGAGAGTACATTGAGAATGTTCTCTAATGACATAGTGCAACGCTTTTGATGAAGAATTTGGAAAACATTATTCACTAGTGCAACTGATCCTGTTAATAAGACAAACACAAAGGAGAAAATAAAAGCATGAAAATATATAGGGCTATTTATAATGATGATGGCGTAAAATTAGAAGGCTTCTTAATTAAAAGAGCATTTCATAAACCAATATTTCGTCCATTTGATCGGGGGTGTGGTTTTAGCTACCAGGTAATAACAAGTGAACAAAAAGAAAACATTATTATTATTTTTGGAGCAAAAGGCACAGGTAAGAGAAAAAACCAAATTATAAATAAGGAGAAATTATGAAAAATTGTAAAGACTATACTGATTGTGTTTTTATAAAGCCATTGAACCCGATTATGATGTAACTAATGGTCACTCGTCTTATAGAGAGTATTGTACCTTTTTAATAGTTATATTCGCAAAAGTAAATTTCAGAGCAAATAAGTTGTAAAATCAGGAGGTTTATATGGAAAATTTTAATGTCAATGTTGATAATCTTTCTACGGAAGAAAAGAAACAATTAATGACACTTATCAGTAGAGCTAATCGAGGGAAAAAATGCATAGTCATTAGCTATAAAGAAGAAGGCGAAACATCTTTCGGGACATTAAAAGATAGAGAGTGTTTTTTTAGTAATGGTGTCCTGTATCTAAAAATTCTTGCTCAGGACTTAAATGAATATAATATCAATTGTGTAAATGCTATTAGCATTATTAACGCCGGTCTTACTCGTTTTTATGATGATGACTTGGTTGTTAGAGCTAAAATAACTATTGAGAATAAATACATCCCTTGAACTTAGTTGAAAGGAGAAAAAATGAGAAAACAAAACTTAACACAATATGAGGTTGCATTTGTAGTTCAGGGCTATTTGAAAGCTAAAGACGGAGATATTGGTGAGCTTACCTGTAATGGTCTTTTCGAAACAGATGGGGTGTTCTATCTGAAAGATGGAAGGTGGTATTACACGGCTGCAGCAGAAAACCCGCAGGAAGCTTATGACCAGGCGGTGCTCGATTTCGAAGCAGCATGCATTGGAGAAGTCGAAATTACCGATTGGTTTTTGGAGCATGTATCAGACGAAGCAGACAACTACTGGTACAGGGAGGTCCTCAAAGTATAGCATTTCATAAAGATTGAAAAATCTGATATAATTATGTTATAAGTTAATTCAAGAACAGTTATCTTTTGCGATGACTGTTCTTTTTTTGTACTTATTTCTAAAATATCAATTTTTTGAAAGGAGAAAATCACATTATGGCGCAAGGCGTTAAAAGAGAAAAATGGAAGAACTACTATAGACGCACATATAGAACAGGTTTTTATTCTTTAGATCAATTAATTCAACTTTATCAAGATTATGAGTCACATGGGGAAGATTGGGCAAAAACTCCTCAATATGGAAATTTTTTAGTCAGTCAATTGGCTTTGCTACAAGTAATAAATGAAATAAAGGCAGGAATTTTACATCAAGATAGTTTGTTTTAAAAAGTTAAGGGGAACAAAAACACAAAAAATAATAAAAACATCCCGTTAACTGAGTTGAAAGGAGAAAAATTATGTATATCGTTAAAATCATAGGCATTGCCGCTTTAACCATCCTTTTCGGATTCCTACTTACGGCTGCCTATCATGCGCTTGTAGAAATGCTAAGTGAGGAAAGCAACTTTACGACAGGAGGCTGGCGAGATGAGTAATGTCTTATATTGCTTGGTAGGCCCAAGCGGCTGCGGAAAAACGACAATTGCTGAAATGCTGGAAGCAGAGGGTTATCATTCTGTTCAATCATACACAACCAGAGAGCCTCGCTACGAGGGCGAGGAAGGCCATATTTTCGTTTCTAAGGACGAGTTCGATAAACTTGACTTAATTACGAAAACAACCTTTTCTGGGGCATTCTACGGCGTCACACGCAATCTTATCGAAGAGAACGATTTGTTTGTAGTTGATCCGGCAGGTCTTAGATATTTAAAAGAGCATTATGACGGTCCAAAGAAAATCGTGGCCATTGCTTTTTCTTGCCCTGCAAGTGTATGCAAAGAACGCATACTTAAGAGGGGAGATACAAAAAAGGAAGCTTGTACTCGATTGAGACACGACAAAAAGGCTTTTAAGAATTTTCTAAAAGATTGTGATTATGAGATTGATGCAACACAGTCACAATTTGAAATCTTAAAGCAAATGAAGCATATCATCGAGACGCTTAATTGGTGGTATGAAGCTGACAATAGCAAAAAGGAGATCGAAAATGTGTAAGGAAGTATTGCAATACGACGAGCTGTTGGCTGAAAAACTTCGTGCGTTTATGAAAGATATTGATTTTTATGAGTACGAGGACATGTGTGAACTTGGAGAAACAGACGAAGAGCGGGTTGCCCGAGAAGCAAGATTTCTGCAAAGCGTACATTATTGCAAAGGTGTAGTCATGTGCTTGCAATCCTATGCTGACGAGAATCCGGACAGTCGAGAGGATTGTCAAAAGATGATTCAATCCATTAAAGAACACATGACGGCTTAATTTAAACGAAACAGGGTAGAACATTGGGTTCTGCTCTGTTTTTTTGTTTTTTCAATTGTCTGATTTTTTCTCTTTTTAAAAACTGCAGTATTAATAGTCAGCAGAGAATAATAACACACTATGTACCAGAGTCGTTTGGTGTGTTCACTTATCTCTGACTCCTTTCGCTCAAAAAATCGATTCTGGTACAATTTCAATAATCAAGAGAAACGGAAAGGCTTTTCAATGAATACGATAAGTATACTGATTATTTGTTTGGCTGTAATTGCATCGGGAGTTGTATCTTGTACAATAATAATGAGCTTGCGATTCAGAAATTTAATATCAAATAATAGGACGGAAACGTTATGGCTTATATTCCTCGCCATTTACTCAATTCCGATTCTGATATGTGTGTTTAAGTAGTAATATCAAATGCCTGGTCGAAGCATCTTGTATTAGAAAATAGAAAGGAAAATCAAAATGTTGTACAAATACTTAGACCTATTGCATCGGGCAACAGATTCATTAACGAGCCTTGGAGGTTCTAATGCCACCTGGACCGATTGCTTTAAAACAATTGGTTACGAGTTTTTAGTACTTGGTATTGGGATTTTATATGTGGCTGCTATTGCAGCAATCATCCTTATCCCGACCGTTGGACTTGTTAAAATGCTAAAAAAGATCAAGTCTCACGAACTTCAAAAGCATACTATTCTTACAAAATCCGGTTATAAGCAGTGTAGCGATTTGTTTACGAGTGTGTTGAAAAATCTGCAAGATGCTAATTGTAAGGAATATTTATTGACTTTGGCTGATAATCTGTCTAATGCGTACATCATGGCAGGGGTCACAAAACGATATATGCGAAAGCTACAAGAATTGAAGTCTGAAATCGAAGACGGCATAGTAAATTGTGACAATGCATACGAAAGCGCTTTTCAGGAATGCATGTTCACAGAGCCTGATGTGGAGTGCGGTTCTGTTATCGACTGGGCAGGGTATAGACATCGTGTCGTAAAGAATATCAAAATGTGGGCAGCCGGTATTACCTGCGTTGGTCTGTACGCAATGATTGTAGTGCCCATGTTGATGATGTTGTTCTGATGTTAAAAGTGTGTTATAATTGCATTGATAAGTTATTCATTAAGGCGGTCGTTTCTTTTGAGGTGGCTGCTTTCTTATGCTTTTTCTTATTATAAAATTATAATTTTGAAAGGAAACGACACATGAAGAATATTTGTTCCGTAACAATGTACTTTCGAGGAGAGAAATCTGCAATCAGAGACTTGCACGCAAAATGCGAACAATGGCTGAATGCAGGTGGAAGAGCTACAAAGTTACTTTCTGCTCTCAATATCAGCAAAGAAGACTTAGATTTGCGCTATGAGGTTTGTTATGTCGGTGAGCTGTTTGTTGATGATTCAACCGGCGACGAGTGTTTTGGCATTGACTTGGACTGCGCTGAGGATACTACACCTGCAGTGGACATTTTTGATCGCATCATTTCAAGAGATTATGTTGATCAGAACGGTAAGGCAAAAATCAAGTACACTAACCTGGTGCACTTTGCGGGTGACGATGATGTGGACGATATTTGGTAAATCAATATCAAGAAAGCTCTGCATATATACTAATTTCTAACTAGAAGCCGCCCAATGGCGGCTTCTTTAATTTTGATTAACTTCAGCAATACTAAGTATGTTTTGTGAATTATAAATTTCACCACTTCTTTGTTTTGTGTTATAATTAGAATATAGTTAATAATATCACCTAATAGTAGATCTCCCACGATCAGGGAAGCTTTGAGGTTAGGCGGTTTAGAAGCGGTTATCTTCGGATGACCGCAATTTTTTTACACAAAAAAACATTATATGCTCATTGTATGAGCAAACCGAAAGGAGAAAATATGGAAAATTATTATGTCCTGGGCAACGATCACCAAGAACGGTCAGCAATCAACGCACTTGCAACAATATTGCATGATGAGTCTTTACAATTGACGGTACAGACTGATGAAAGAGGAAATTACTTTTTTATCAAAGATGAAGAAAACAGCAACACCTATGGTCAAAAGGATGTTGATGGTTATCACTTTGATAATCTGGAAAAAGTGATGGATGCTTTCGAGGATTTTCATCAGAGTTGTTTTTTGGAAGATCTGGATACAAGATGCGACGATAACGACATCGAGTTTGGCGACTACGATGCAGCGGTCGGTTATTTGTTAACTTCAAAAGAGTTTCGCCATCTTCTTCGAGGCATTACACCAGAAAAATGGATTTATCCTATTGGGTTGACTGCTGAAATTAACCAAGCAGATCTGATCGATTTTGCAGAAAGGCTATTATGCAAAGAAATCTTGAAAACAATGAGTGCTTGCGCTCTTGTTGAAGTGCAAAATATGATTTTTCTGTCTATCTACGGTGTGAATGATGAAATCACACGTTTGAAGAAAGACCCCGATTGGAGTTTTCGAGATTGGTGGGATAATTTAATATCCAACGGACAGATTCATAACTTCTTTACTAAGTATACGTCATACGCTCAACTTCTTAAAGACCTGCAACCGGATGTCATTGACGATTTTGATGAAATGGGTAGTGATTTTTATCTGAACAAAGCCGCCCTGTGTTTCATGGGTCTGAATTGGCTTATCTATGAACCTGATCGTCAAGGCATCTTAAAAGAACCGCTTACACAAGCGGACAAAGAAGAGATGTACGGGCAGTTTATTGATCTTTTCGAGGACTTCCTGGAAGAGAGAAATGTTTGCTTTGGAGATCCAAAAGAAAAGGACACATCCGAAAAGGACGCTGTGATCACTGGCGATGATTATGACGAGCTCAAACAGAACATTGAGAGTCTGCTTGTAAATTGGAACTTGATTTAAAAAAGGAGAAATTTATAATATGAGTAAAGTTTTCATTAAAGCTGAAACGACTGGTTATAAAGGTGACGGTGAGTTTTGGGTAAGAATCGCCGATAACGGACTATCCCAACTCATAGAAAAAGATTATATTGTAACTCCGGAAAATTTGCCTGAAACTATCACAGCAGACGAAATCACCGGGACACTTGGTCAGCTTCTTGATGAGGTGGGACTGCCTGCTGATTTGTACGATCAGGTGCAAGATTTGTATCGTAGAGCAGCTGATCTTTTAGACGGAAACACACCTGCAGAAACAGAAGCTAAATACGATGGTTCATTAGAATCTTTGTTTGAGTTGATATCTCGAGAAATTGAATCCACGGTACAAATTTGCATTTCGGAATACTCGGATTTAGCAAGTCAACTGTTTAATTTTGGTTATGAGGCAATGGATCTTATCAAGCCGTGTCTTTATAACAAAAAGGCTTTTGATGTGGTGAATATGATCTCGGAAGTTCGCTATTGGGTTGATGCTTATAAGAGCAAATATTCAGGCAAAGAACTTGTCAGAGAATGCTGCCAATCCATTGTATTCAATCTGTTTTGCATCATTGATGGCGTTTCTTCAAACAATGATTTCAAAATAGAAAGAACTGTATTTGATGATACGCTGCAAGATGCAGAATTTCATCAATTATGGTGTGAATATTTGAACAAAAAACAATAAGGAGAATAGTTATGGCAAAAAAAGTAAGATATGGCGTAGCATACGAAGCATATGGTTATGCAACCACAACGGTTCCGGATAGTGTACAAACCAGAGATGATGCCATCAAGTGGTTGAAGGAACATTGGGATTGGTTACCACTTCCAGAAGATGCGGATTATGTTCCTGAGTCAGACGAACTGGATTTAGAGTCTGATATTGAACTCTATGAAGATTAAATATAGACATATTTCTGACCCTTCTGTTTTTAAAGAATTTAATACTCATTTAGCGTTTGTGACAATGCCCAGTATTTTTAAGGGAGATAGAACTCAACTTGAGTACGATGAATTTTTGCTCAATAAATTTAAAGAGGACAAAAAGAGGGGAATAATATTGGAATGTCGTATTGTTGACGATAAATAAGTTAAGGAGAAAAATATGAAATACAAAGATATAGATATTGATGTCAATCAAGGAACAAAAGAAAAACTCGTTCGAAAAAGAAAAGGAAGAACAACCGATATTCTTTCAGTTGTTCTTATGATTTTGATGATAGGTATTTTGTTGGCAATTATACCGACAATTGTTACAATATGTTCGCCTTCTGATGAGAAATACGTAACATTTGTGGTAACATTTATCATTAATTCTGCTGTGTTTTTAATCGGTCTCTCTTTGCTTCGTTTTGTGGCTCTCCTTCAGTCTAAAAGAAGAATCAAATATTTGCCACTTGACAAAGAAACAATGCAAAAATTAAACATTCACACAATTGAGGATTATTGTAGGTTTTTAAACGAATTTCTTTTCGTAACACCATTTGGAAAAGAGGTAAAAGACAATTTGCCTTTTGGTGATATCACAGAAATTCCGAATGAAGTGCTCGAAGAAATCAACAGTAATTTTCCTGTCGAGGACGGCAGAATAGCTTGGAGCGACGTGTGTAGTGCGTATTATGTTTCAAAAGGGGATTGCAAAAGTGATAGTTGGGCAAGCACTTGTTGCCAGTGGTGAAGACATTACTCATTGGCGAGAGATGCCTAACCAACCGAGAAAGGAGAAAAGATAATGACAAAAACTGAATTGGCAAATCTGATCGTAGAGTTTGCACACTGGGATGGCATTAAAAATCCTGAAGAGCTTTGCAGACGGTGTACAAAGGCTGAGTTGCAGGAAATGTATGACTACGGGTCAGCATCAGAAGCCGAATATTTGGATTATCTTTACGAAAATTGATATTCATAACAAAAGGGAAGTCTTCGGACTTCTCTTTTTTTGTTGTTTTGCGTGCGAAATGAAATGTGATATAATTATTTTATAAGTTAATTTAAGAACGGTTATCTTTTTGCGATGACTGTTCTTTTTTTGTACTTATTACAAAAAAGTTATAAATTTGAAAGGAGATTTTTATGAAGGAAAAGTTTGAGAAATTGAGAGATATGGCATCTGATGTTTCTGACACTACGGTTGAGGACGCAAACACATATACCATTCTGAGTCTTTGCGATCAGCTGGTGGATGCGATTGATGTTTATTTGGAAGATCAGGAGGATTGTAAAAGTGAGAGCTGAACAAGCACTTGCATACTTCAAGCGTAGACGAGATACGATGCAACTCATGGAAGAAGATGCTGCAATTTGGGCACTTGAGAAGCAAATTCCTAAAAAGCCAATCGAGGACGACGATAATATGGTTTGCCCGATGTGTGGCACAATTGTTGGTATGAGTCCATACTGTGCAAAGTGTGGTCAAGCATTGGATTGGGGCAAGAGGCCTATTAATTATGAAATCTATCTTCAAGATCTAACCACTCTGATGAACAGATATGGCGATGATAATGAAAATTGCGTTACATGTAAGGATTGTCTCTATGACGAGTCTTGTGTTTCGCCGTTCAAGTACGACAATGACACCAGTGTGTATTTCTGTGATAAATTTACAAACAAAAATTGCAGTAATATTGAGTCAAAGGAGAAAACAAAATGAGTAATCACACACCTAATAACGGTTGGATCAGCGTAAAGGACAATCTACCAGATTCGCCAAGACAAGTTCTTATCTATACAGACTTTGGTGGTAGGTATGTTGGATGCTATAATGGTGATGCATGGTTCTCTTACGGTTTTAATACTGGTGAGGAAGATAGCCGTGACTTAGTTGTCACTCATTGGCAAGAATTGCCAGATATTCCTAAGGAGGAGACTTATTAATGGCACGATATTTTAAGGTTATCGAAATTGGACGAGACGATTTCGTTTCCAAAATGGGGGACGATTTGGATTGCTGCCAGCTTGCTGCGAACATTGACGGAATTTGTTACGTAGCTGTTGATGATGAGCAAGAAGATGAAATCAATATTGACATCGATTGCTTATAAGCAATGCTTATATATGCAAAACTGGAAAGGAAAACAAAGAATGCCAAATACAGAGAAGCTTGCTCACTGGATTAGACATGATCCGGATGAAAAGCAAATGAAGGCTTTCCACGAACTTGGTTTTGGAACGTCGATGGGAACAAAGAGCATTTACTATACTTGTTCAAATTGTAATAGCTGGGTGTCTCTGACTTATAATTATTGTCCAAATTGCGGATGTAGAAAGGAAAAGACTATGACTAACAAAGAAAGGAAGCAGACCGGTCTATTGCATTCTGCGGATGAACTGAAACGGCTCATTTTAGAGCACCAAGAGTTGCCGATTTTGGTACTTGCCGGAGATAACGCGAACATTGGCGACTATGGCTTTATGAGTTGTAGTCGTGTACGCGCACAAGAAGGCGAGTTTCTTGATTGTAAGCAGAAAATCGACGCGTGCAAGTGCTACACAGATAGGGATGACTTTGAAGACGATGTAGCAGATTTTTTGGCTGGTGAAGAACAGTATAGAGATTTGCCAGACGATGAATTTAATTCCCTCGTAGAGCGAACGGTCAATGAGTACGATGATTTTTGGAAGCCCTGCATTCTATTGCTGGTAGACAATTGAGAAAAAATATGAGAATTCCAAAAGACATTGAGTGTGCGAACGACATCCATTTTTTCATTACCCGTCAGAAACGGTAGAATATTAAAGGAGAAAAAATAATGACTAACAAAGAAAGAAAGCCGAGTGGCCTATTACATTCAGCAGATGAGCTTAAACAACTCATTGCAGAAAACCCGGATTTGCCTATCGTGGTGTTTGCAGGAGACGACACAAACACAGGTGACTATACCTATATGAGCTGCAACTATGTAAGCGCAACAAAGGGAGAATTTCTTGACTGCGACCAACAAATTGACGAATGTAGGTGCTATACGGACAAAGATGATTTTGAAGATGATGTCTATACTGTTCTCGAAGGAGAAGAGCGGTATGATAACTTATCGGACGAAGAGTTTGATTCTGTCGTGAAACAAAAGATTGCCGAGTACGATGCATTCTGGAAACCATGTATCATCTTGTATGTAGACCATGTAGGGCATTAAGGAGAAAAATATGCGTATTCCAAAATACATTGATGAAGCATTGCGGAAAAGAGCAAATGCGGCTTTTAGTTTTATACAAAATGACGCTATTGTTTCAGCATTCATTGAGAAAAACAGAATTGAGCTCGACACAATGCACTATGGATTAGGTTGTGAATCTATTTTGAATCCAGATAGCAGCGCAAACGCTGTGCGAGAAGCTATCTTAGCACATAAAAAATAACAAGGAGAATAAGAATGAGTTGGATTAGTGGAGAATTCGTTATTGATTCGATCAGTCAACAATCCCTTGCAAAAGCAAGAGCACAAATCGTTGGTCAGGTGAGACACAATGCGGACCTTGAAGAGTTTTCAAATATGGGGGAAGATATTGGTAATATCACACCGATTTATCCGCCTGAAAGTTGTTGTAAGAGCTTGCAATCAGCAGAAGAATGGTACGAAAAAAGTTATGCAGCTTTTCACAGACCATATCAGAAATGTATTCCTTTTCTCGATACGGACAGTCTGCCGAACAATAAGCGGCTTCTGACGCTGGAGAAACGACTTCAAGACGAAATGTCCAAGCGACATGCATATTACAATGCACACAATGTGCAAAATTTGCAGGCTAAGTACATTAGTTGCAAACGTTGTGGATCCAAAGTCAATAAAGACTACATTCACAATAACAGTTGCCCAGTGTGTCTCAACAATATGTTGTCTGATACAGTACAGAAGCGACTGGATGCGTTCAACGCCCGAATTGACGGCTTAAAGGCTTCCATTGTTGCCGAAAAAGAAAGACGCGCTGCAAAGGCGCCTACGCGATATTTAGTCGTGTATTGTGAGTATGTAGGTTAATAACAAAACAAAAGCAGTATAACGATTATGGGCTCGGTTTCTACTGCACAGAGGATTTAGATCTTGCTATGGAATGGGCAGTTGATTTGGACCGCAATGGATATGCAAATCAATATGAAATTGACGAATCACAATTGTCAATATTAGATCTGAATGATGAGCATTTTACTTTTTTGCATTGGCTTGCTGTGTTATTAGAAAACAGGCGCTTTACTGTAAATACACCTCTTGCGGTAGAAGCAAAAGAGTATATTTTGCATAATTTTCACGTGAATTATCAAGACTGTGATGTGATTGTCGGATACAGAGCCGACGACAGTTATTTTGCTTTTGCACAGGATTTTTTAAGCGGCATGATTTCTTACAGGCAATTAAGTAACGCAATGAAATTTGGCAACTTGGGACAGCAATTTGTACTAAAAAGCAAAAAGGCATTCTCGTTATTAAAATATGTAGATAATCACTACGCTGATGCTGACACGTGGTTTGCACAAAAGGAAAGTCGTGACAAATTAGCTCGCCGAGAATACTTCGATGCAGAAAGGAACAAAAGACAAAGAGGGGATTTATACATTACACAAATTTTGGATGAAAGGATGACTGCAGATGATCCACGCCTACGATGAAACATATTTAGAACAAGCAAGAACAATGTTAGGAACAATGCTGGATTTTGCTGTGCATGACTTAAAGTACAATATTCAGGATTTTTATACACTGTTTTGTGAGTCAAAGTTTGCCAAAGCGTTTGAGACAGGAAGCTCGGCTTTGATTGCAGGTAAATCTGGCGTAGAACTGGCTTATGATATAGTTGGAAACAGCGATACCGAACCGAAATTTGCTATGAACAGAAGTCCGGAATATTGGACCGGGTGGGCACTTGCTTATTATCAGTGGTACACTGCCTTATCATTTGAACAAATCAATGCCTTTATTTCAATTAAAGATATTGTAAAAATGTATCCCAAATATCACGAAATGGATATTATGCAGTTTGTTGACAGTTTGGATCGTCTATATGCGCAGAAAAATCCGGATTCCAACTTAAAGATAAGAAGAATTGCTGCCGGATTGACACAAAGCCAACTTGCCAAATACTCAAAAGTGCCTTTAAGGACAATACAACAGTACGAACAAAGGCGCAAGAATATCAATATAGCAAAGGCAGATACGGTGGCCGCATTGGCACAGGCGTTATCTTGCAAAATTAAAGATTTGTTCGAAATCACATTGTAGTGCATGCGGACGACTGGCCCAGCTTTGCGAACGGTTGGCTGCATGATTTTACTCGAAATTATAAAGTTAACTTCGATTGCAGCTGCTGATGATCAGTGGCTGCTTTTCTTACGCTTATTACAAAAAAGTTATAAATTTGAAAGGAGAAAAAGAGATGATTGACTTTGAAGTAAGAGAAAATGATGTAATGTTGAAAGCAAAAGATAATGTTATTAAAAAAAGGTGATCCGTTCGGATCTTTTTTGTTGTTTCTTGGCTGAATGTAATTAAACATTGAAATATAATATTTCAATATTGATATTAGTGTTGACTGTTTTGCCTATATTGTGATATAATAATAACAGAGAAAGATAATTATGTGTTCTTGAAAGGGTGAGTTTATGCATACTCCAGTTGTGAGAATTGTTGGTCTCGACATTTGTGATCTAAAAAATGTTAAGCACGGTCTTCTAAAATTAGAAGGTACAGAACCCCAGCATAATGCGAGCATTCTTGGACTTTATGGCCAAAATGGATCTGGAAAAACGGCTTTAATTGATGCCTTAGAATTGCTTAGGCTTCTTCTGACCGGATCTCCCGTGCCAAATTATTTTGCGGATTTGGTTTATGTGGGGAGCCGTTATTCGAAAATCCAATATACATTTGAAATCAACGGTGGAGATAACGAGCATGTAATTTTTGTTGTTTACGAAGTAAAGATCTCTCAAGAAGTAAATGAAGAAACTCAAAATGTTGATTCACAGCCAGATGCGGAGTCAAACCATGTTGTGGTCTTTGATGAAGTACTTTCTTGCGTCCAAAACATTCCGGAAAAAAGATCCAGGCTGCATCCGGTAATTGATACTGGTGTTGATGATAATAAAGTGTTTATTCCAGTTGTACAAAGAGACATGATTGTAGGCAAGGAAAAATCAGTGCTTACGGATCTGATTGTTGCAAAGCATTTGACACGTGCAACTTCTCGTTCTTTTGTGTTTTCTCGTGAGTTCTTGAATATAATGCGAAAGAATTGTGCGAATGATATGGTACGTGGCGTCCTAGAAAGCCTCGTGACTTATGGTAATCGGCAGCTTTTTGTTATTAATACAACAAATACGGCGCTGATTAGCATGGATGCATTGCCGATTTCATTTAAGTATCGTGATGGAGATAAAGAAATTGTTGGCAGCGTTTTATTAAAGCTAAACGGAGCTTCTCTCATTCCGGAATTTGCGCTTGATACTGTAAAAAAAGTAATCAGTAGTATGAATATTGTTTTACAACAGTTGATTCCTGGGCTAATTATCGATTTGATGATATTGGATTCTCAGATATTAAAAAATGGGAATAAGGGTGTTAATATTCAGTTGATGGCGAAGAGGGAACAAAAAGAAATCCCGCTCAAATATGAATCTGAGGGCATCAGAAAACTGATTTCTGTTTTGCAACTTCTTATCGTCGTGTATAATAAGCCTTCAATTACCGTTGCAATCGATGAGCTCGATTCTGGGATTTTTGAGTATTTGCTTGGAGAAATTCTGAGGGTTATTGCAGAACAGGGAAAGGGGCAACTAATATTTACTTCGCATAATCTAAGACCGTTGGAGACTCTGGATAAGCGTTTTATCGCCTTCACAACTACTAATCCAGAAAATCGCTATATGCGAATGGCTTATGTTAAATCCACAAACAATTTGCGCAACTGTTATTATCACGATTTGTTACTTGGCGGGCAAAGTGAGCCGTTATACAATTCTACGAATAACAGCGAGATTGCTTTGGCTTTCAGGGAGGCTAATCATGCATCCGAACCGTAAGAAAATTGTTTTGGTTATTGTCGAAGGTCCTTCTGATGAAACCGCGCTTGGCGTTATTATGAATCGTTTGTTTAGGCAGAATGAGGTGATTGTTCACGTTATGAGATCGGATATAACCTCTGAGCTATCGACTACGCCAGGAAATATTGTCTCCAAGATCAATATGTCTATTCGCTCTCGCTTCGGTGCTTCGTTTAAAAGCGGTGACTTTTTGCGTATTATTCACATTGTTGATACAGATGGTGCGTTTGTGGATGAAAGTGCTGTTGTACAAGACGAAGGTTCATTGAAAACTGAATATACAATTAAAGAAATTCACACAAAAAACAGAGAAAAAATTCTTGAGCGAAATGTTAGAAAAAGCAAAAATCTAAAGAAACTTCTTTCTGTTTCGAATATACACAGTATTCCGTACAATGTTTTCTATATGTCTTGCAATTTAGATCACGTGCTATACAATAAGATGAACTCTTCAGATGAAGCAAAAGAAAATGATTCGTTGACCTTTGCAAAGAAGTATCAAAATAACATTCCTGAGTTTATTCAGTTTATTGGCAATTCAGATTTCACGGTCGCTGACGGTTATCACGAATCTTGGAATTTCATTATGAAAGGACTGCATTCATTAGAGCGACATACTAATTTTGTTCTGTGTTTGTCGAATATTGAACGTACATAGTTTAAGTGCGGGCAATACCAGGCGATATAGACGAAATTTCAAAGCGAATTCGCAACAACAGTTGCCCAGAGTGTCGCAACAATAGTATGTAGGTTAATAACAAAACAAAAGAGCCCGCTGCAAAGCGAGCTCTTTTTGTGTATCTGCAGAAAGTTTGACAAGGTACGCCTGTGGGAGTACCACCAGTGTATGTTTACAAAACCGGAACGGAAAAGCCCACGGTTTTAAGCGTTATGTATAGTACAAAACAAAAAAGGCCACCGAAAGAATCGGTGGCCTTAAATGTCTGTAATAAGCAAATTTCTACACATTTAAAATTTCAAATTTAGTCAGTATGGTTGGATCTGTTTGTAACATACTGATTAGTCTTCGTGCAGAACCGTTTGGCTTGTTTGTTCCAGCTTCCCACGCTTCGACCGCTTTTGGAGATACACCTGTTACTTCAGCAAAGGCAATTTGTGTAAGCCCAAGAGAGTTGCGCACATCTTTAATTTGCTTTGCGTCATAATCAGGTGCAGGGTTTACGGTACACTTTACAGTGCGCGCAGTGCCATTACCGTTCTCATGGGAAATAGCTTCTTGAAGTCCTTTAACTATGCTTTCATATACATTCATATGACCCACTCCTTCTTTTAGAAAACATCCGTTGTTCGTCTGTCATTTCATGATGAATTATAACATATCTGACGGCAACGGCAATTTTACAATGCAAAAAGCCACCGAAATAATCGGTGGCTTTAGTCATTTTTTTGATTGGTTGTCAAATTATCTGCAGTACCAGAGGTGTCGTGTCTGCAAGATGTTCTTTGGCGAATTCATCCAGCTCATCAAAGTTTGCAAAAGAGCAAATGAAATTGCCTTCGCACACATTATTGTAGCAGAACAGGAAAAGTTCGCCGGTATCTTCATTCACATACAACTCTTCATCTGTACCGTTATACCACTTTTCAGTGGCAGGGGACATTTGATTGATGTAAACGTTTCTTTCTTCTGTTCCAACTTCCAGTAAGCTCTGATCTCTAAATTTTCTTGTGACTCTCATAAATTGGCTCCTTTCCTCAAAGCTCTATATCGGAATCGTCATCTGTTTGACAAGTGTTAATGTGGTTATAACAATACAAATCGTGAAATTCCATATTAGTCATAGCTCTAAGCTTACGCTTTTTCTTGCTCATTTTATACACATTCCATCTATTTTAACCTCCCATTTTCATTTGTTCATAATCACTTTTAACTACTTTCCTTGACTTATATTCCGCAAAATTTCCGTTCTCATCTTGCCTAAATATATCTGCGTTCAAAAATTCAAAATATTTGCATTTGTTAGGCCTTTTAGCTTTAGCAGCTTTGTAAAACCTGCCCGCTCCGTCACATCCACAGGGTGCTTTTGCTGTACAAATGAAATCGGTACACTCACCGTTATAATCAAGAGCATTTGCACAATATCGGCAATACTGATTTTTAGGTTGTTTCATTGTTTAACTCCTTGAGTTTTGCCTGCATTTGTGATTTGTCAGTGAATACAGTAGTGCCAAAAGACTCATCAACAAATCTTTTACAGCAGCGTTGAAGTTCAAAGCATTCAATGGTCATAACAACTCTTTCGTTAATAAATTCGTACCTTTTTAATCTGTGATGATATTCCGGATAATCTGTTAAGAACAGCTCGTCTCCAACTTTACAAGGCAGGAAAGCTGCAAGTTGTTTGTCTATAAAATATTTACAAGTGTGATCGAGATGTACCGAAATATAAGGACCATCGTACATATTGCACACATTATAATGAATACAATTTATGCACGTTTTCTTTAAAGCTTTTTTCAAAAAAAATTCTCCTTTTGCCTTAAGTTATTATTTCTGATAATGATTATATTTTTTTCCTTTCTTAAACCAGTAATGTCCAATCATCGTCATTGTCATCGTCGTCAACATTATAACAGTCAGGCGGTTCAGAACAATTGTACCAACAGTAGTCAACTTTTCTTAAATCATCAGGATTTATTTTTATACCTAGTTTTTCAAAATAAGATACAAAAGTTTCTTTTTCTTTATCCGAAAGATAAAAAGCATTGTGCCATTCTCCACACTCTTCGCCATATGAAGAATAGAGAACCAAGTCTATATAATTTCGGTCATAATTATCTGTATATCCAATTTCGAAGTAGGGTGCATCCTGCCCAATATACTCCATTTCAGGATATATTTTTTTAACAAATTTGTGAAATCCATCTACAAATTCATCAACGTCTTGGCAATCGAATGATTTCAGGATCTCGTTTGTTATAGGCAACCTAATCACCTTGTTATGTACATAATCTGACATATATGTTCTCCTTAATAATTATTTTCATTATTTAACGCCGTGAACAGCATTAAAATAACACTTATAGCACATTGCTTCGTACTTTTCATTTCCGCCAAGGATAATGTTTGAGTTACCGGCATCGGTGACAACATTCCCATTTTCGTCTTTTAGGACGTTAATGATGGCTTTGTTTCCGCATTTGCAAACCGTTTTAATTTCCTGAATGCTGTCAGCCAGTTCAAACAGTGCTTTGCTTCCGGGGAACAACTGGTGTTTGTAATCAGTTCTTAAACCATAACAAAGCACCGGAATGTCCAGAAAGCTGGCAATGTTACGCAGCGTTTCAATTTGATGGATCGTGAAGAATTGACATTCATCAACAATAATGACATCAAAGTCGAATTGCTTTGTAGTTTTGTCTCTGTGCTTGGTTACAATGTATTTCTTGATGTCTGTTTTTGCATCAATACATTCTGCCTTCGCTTCAAGGCCAATTCGAGATTTGATGATGTCCTCTCCATCACGATTATCAATACTTGGTTTGAGCAATAGAACGCGTTTGCCTTTTTCCTCGTAATTAAATTTGGTCATTAAGGCATTTGCGGTCTTGGAACTACCCATGGATCCGTACTTATAGTACAGCTTTGCCATTTCTATGACTCCTTTCTGTTTTTACATAATTTTTCTTATCAAATAACAAAAGAGCCATTTGATAACAAATGACTCTTCGTGTAATGACAGGCATAAGTAATTATAACATATTTTTTGACAATCAAATAATATCCTTAAATTTAAATAAAGTGTTCGTCATAATGTACAATGTTTTGTCTGATTGCCAGTCTGAATTTGGTCTATCCGACAAAATTTCAAAAAATTAGGCAAAAAATGCAATTTTTTCTCAAAATTAGCCATTTTTGGGCCAAATCGAGTGGAATACCGAAATTTTTGGTGCAATTTTGGTGCAACTGGCGTGATTTTGTGTATCCTTGAAAGGCAAAATCGTAAAGTGTGGCTACATCAAAAAAGTGCAAAAAATGGCTTAAATAGGGGGTTTTTAGGCAAAAGAATAGCTTTCCGTAAATAAACGGAAAGCTACCTTTTTGGTGCGGATGACGGGACTTGAACCCACATGAACTTGCATTCACTAGAACCTGAATCTAGCGCGTCTGCCAATTCCGCCACATCCGCATATTCAATTTGCTCTAAATTTTTACACGCCAAGAGCGGGCGAGGCAGAGCCGAAAGGCCTTATCTGCGGCGCTGTCCGAAACAGCATTGACATAATACCACGAGGGGAGTAAAATGTCAATAAGAAATTTTGATTTTTTTGAGGTTTTTATGAAAAAAATTTGGATTTCGCTGATTTCCGCGTTATACTGTGGTTTTACATTAGGGTATATGCACTTTGCGGACCCACGCACCAACGCCGGGGCGCTCTCCACCATCGGACTGGACCACCCGGTGCTGTTTGCCCTGTGGGGTGCAGGCACTTACGGGGTGCTTTACCTTTTGCTCTATACCATGTATAATAAGCAAAAGCGCAGAGGGCTGTGCCACGGTCTGGTGCTGCCTGCCGGTGTGGGGATGGCGCTGACGGTGTGCTGTCCTTTTGACTTTGAGCGGCACACCCTGTGGCTGCTGCACTGCATTGGATCGCTGGCTTTTTCCGTGCTCAGCGGGGTAGCGATCTTTCTGTGCTTTTTGTTTTCATTCAAAAAAGGGCGATTTTGGCAGTGCGCCACGGTATTTTGGGCGGCACTGATGATCGGTGATCTGATTTTGCTGCTGATCTATAAAGAGACCGGCCTGATCGAGGCGATGCCTGTGCTCACCGGTGTGGTGCTGCTGAACATTGCGATTTATCAAAAAGAAAAGGTGACAGCTTATGCGGCTTGATCGAGCGCTGGCGCACTTAGAGCGCTATCCGTTCCATATGCCCGGACACAAGCGCAACCCAGATTTTGGTCTGCCGGGTGCGGAAATTGATATTACGGAAATAGACGGCTACGATGACCTGCACGCCCCCACGGGGGTGTTGGCCCGGCTGCAAGCGGATTTGGCAGCGCTGTATGGTGCGGGGGCATCTTTTCTCTCTGTTAACGGTTCTACCTGCTGCATTTTGGCGACCATATCCGCCCTGTGCAAGCCGGGGGACGAAATTCTCATTGCCCGCAACTGCCACAAGGCGGTGTACAACGCCTGCTTTTTGAACCGACTGCAGGTGCACTATGTAGAGGCTGCATTTGACCCGACCACCGGTTTTTATACCCGTGTGACCCAGGCGGCGCTGGATGAGGCATTGGCTGCCCATCCGGAGGTGGCAGCGGTGGTGGTGACCTCGCCTACATACGAGGGCTATATTTCTCGTCTGCACTGCTCGGTGCCGCTGGTGGTAGACGCTGCCCACGGTGCCCACCTTGGACTGGCCCCTTGGCTGCCCGGCCGTATGGAGGGAGACGCGGTGATCTGCTCTTATCACAAGACCCTGCCGGCGTTGACTCAAACCGCCGGTTTGCAGGTATATGACTCATCTTTGGCGCCGAAGATCAAGCGGTATATGGATATGTACGAGACCAGCTCGCCCAGCTATGTGCTGATGAACAGCGTGGCAAAAATGGCCGATTTGGTAGCGGATCCGGCTGCGTTTGAGACGCTGCAAGGGGGACTGCAAAAGCTATATAAACTGCCTTTGCAACATCTGCGATTGATCCGAGCGGACGATCCTACCAAGATCAATATTTCCACCCGGTATTGCAACATAGACGGCAACGCTTTGGCGGACCGGCTGCGGGCGCGTGGGATCGAGCCGGAGATGAGCGACCGTATCCATGTGATCTGTATGGCAACGGTGGGGGACACCGCCGCCGGATTTCATTTGTTGGCCCGTGCCCTGACGGAGATTGACCGTACCCTGTCGCCGGGCGACTGGCCGGTGACGCCGCTGCCCTTACCGCCCCGGCACCTGCAAAGCTGGCAGGTGCCCGCCGGGGAGCCGTTACCATACCAACAGGCAGTGGGGCGTATTGCCTGCGAGACGGTGTTTGCCTATCCGCCCGGGGTGCCGATGATCGTGCCCGGTGAGGAGATCACTGCGGCGTTTGTACAGGCAATTCAGGCAGCGAAAAACAGCGGCACGGTGCTCCACGGAACTGCCGGCGGCGGGGCAGAGCGCATTTGCTGCTGCGTATTGACAAAGGACTGAAAGTATTGTAAAATAGAACCAACATATTGAAATGAGGTGCTTTTTATGAAAAGAATTAAAACTTTAAGTTCCAGAAATCTTTGTGCTTCCGCTAAAAAGGGCGGCTGCGGCGAGTGCCAGACTTCTTGTCAGTCTGCCAGCAAGACCTCTTGCTCCGTTGCCAACCAGAAGTGCGAGCAGCTGAAGAAATAAGAATTTTGCAATTAGGGCGGGATGGGCGATTGCCCGGGTCCCGCCTTTTTTGTTTGGAGTAGACTATGATACACGCATACAAACTAAACGGATACAACATTATTTTGGATCAAAACAGTGGCTGCGTCCATTCTGTGGACCCGGTGGCCTACGATATGATCACTATGTACCAGGATCATGATAAAGAGGAGATCCGCCGTTTTATTTTAGAAAAATACAAGGATCAGCCGGATGTAACGAACGCTGATATTGATCTTTGTTTTGAAGACATTGAGGCGCTGATCGCCGACGGACGGCTGTTTGCCGAGGATACCTTTGAGGCGGTTGCCGACCAGTTCAAACGCCGCCAGGGGGTACTGAAGGCCATTTGCCTGCATGTTGCCCACGATTGCAACCTGGCGTGCAAATACTGCTTTGCCGGCAAGGGAGAGTACGACGGCCAGCGTGAGATCATGTCCTATGAAGTGGGCAAGCAGGCGCTGGATTATCTCATTGCCAACAGTCCCGGACGCCGGAATTTGGAAGTGGACTTCTTTGGCGGCGAGCCGCTGCTGAACTGGGATGTGTGCAAGCGGCTTGTGGCTTATGGCCGGGACCAGGAGAAACTCCATAATAAGAACTTTCGCTTTACCCTTACCACCAACGGCTTGCTTATCAACGATGATGTGATCGACTTTTCCAACCGGGAGATGGGCAATGTGGTACTGTCTTTGGACGGGCGCAAGGTTACCCATGACCGGCTGCGGGTGGGTCGCAACGGCAAGGGCAGTTATGATCTGATCTTGGATAAATTCAAGCGGTTTGCAGACTCCAGAGGGCAAAAGGACTACTATATGCGGGGCACCTATACCCACTTCAATACGGACTTTGCCGCCGATGTGCTGCACATGGCGGATCTGGGATTTAAGGAGCTGTCTATTGAGCCGGTGGTGTGCGATCCTAAGGAGGACTATGCCTTGCAGGAGAGCGACCTGCCTGTGCTTTTGGAGCAATACGAGATATTGGCCAAGGAAATGCTACACCGTTATCGCAAGGGCGACGGCTTTACTTTTTATCACTATATGATCGACCTGGACGGCGGCCCCTGTATTGTCAAGCGAGTCAGCGGCTGCGGCGTGGGCACGGAGTATATGGCCGTGACCCCCACCGGCGATTTGTACCCCTGCCATCAGTTTGTGGGAGACACGGACTTCTTACTTGGCAATGTGTACGATGGCGTGACCCGACCCCAGGTACTGGAGCAGTTTGAGCACTGCAATGTGTATAGCCACAAGGAATGCAAGGACTGCTTTGCAAAGTTGTATTGCAGTGGCGGGTGTGCAGCCAATGCGTACCATACCACCGGCAGTGTGAACGGTGTGTATGACTTTGGTTGCCAGCTGCACCGCAAGCGTATTGAGTGCGCCATTATGCTCAAGGTAGCTGAAGCCGAAGAGGGCTTAAAAGTAGAGTATTAAAATATCAGCGCAAAAAGATAACCGCCGGTCGTTATGACCGACGGTTTTTTTATGTGCTTCGTTTTAGTCCAGGTGTACCGCTACCGGCTGTCCGCCGTGGGTGCGACTTTCGTCTGCCAGATACACACACAGGTGACCGGCAACGGAGTCGAAAATAGAGGTGCATGCCAAGCTGGGCTTTTCGCCGCGGACGAACTGCACAAAGTCCGCCGCCAGTCGCTCGTCGCCGCCGCCGTGGCCGCCGTAAGCACCAACCATATCGCCCTTCACATTCAGATCCACTTCCTCAATTTGGCACTCGCCGTTGTGGGCTTCCGGGGAGGGGTCGATTTTGGATACATAGAACTTGGACTCCTCAAAGTTGCCGTAGATCTCGCCCTTGGTGCCGATGATGTGAATACGGCGCAGGGGAGCGGAGGAACCGCCTACCATATTGTGGGTGCCGGTGGCGCCGCTGGCGAACTGTACCATCACGCTCTGGTGGTCCACTACATCGTTGTCGCACTTGTAAATGCAGCGACCGTAAGGGGAATCACCCTTGAGCAGTTGGATCTTGTCTTCAATGGTGGGGTTCTCAATGCCCTCCAGCTTGTCCCACACATAGAAGGACCAGCGGTCCGGGTGGTCAATGTACAACCGTTTGCAAGAGTAGCGGCAGGTATCTACCAGCGGGCAGTCCACCATACACCGCGTGCCGGCGTCTGCCGGGGCGTTCTCCGGCTTAAACTGGAATTTGCCGCCAAAGGAGCTAACTGCGGTGGGCTTGGTCTCTGCCATCATCCACATCATAATGTCCAGATCGTGGCAGCACTTGGCCAGCAGCATACTGGTGTGGCACTTCTGGCTATTGGCCCACTTGCCCCGCACATAAGAGGTGCTTAGGTGGTGGTAAGACACATGTTCCAGGGTTTGAATATTGATAATATCACCGATTTCACCGGCGGCAATGCGCTCTTTAATACCATAGTAGAACGGTGTGTACCGCAGTACATGGCAGATCATCACTTTGCTGTGGTTCTGCCGAGCGCAATCCACCAGGGTGCGCATTTCTTCTTCGTTCACGGCAAACGGCTTTTCCAGTAGCATATCATACCCGGCGTTCAGCAGGGGCACAGATGTCTCTATATGCACCTCGTCCATGGTGCCGTTAATGACGGTGTCTGCCAGTTTGCCCTTGGCAGCCAGTGCATTTGCATTTTCAAAGCACATATCCTCGCCGAATCCGTAAAGCTCGCGGCACTTTTTGCGCCGAATGGGGTCCGGATCTGCCACGCCGACAATCTTCAGCAACTCCGGGTTGGTCAGCGCCAGTTTGCTGTACACCATGGAGCGGTGCCCGGCGCCTACGATAATGGCCGTTACCGGCTTGTATTCCATTAAGATCACCTCGCATTTTTTATAATCATAGCACCTTGAACGCGTTTGTCAAGTTTTATTGACAGAAAGGCAAATAATATCTATAATAAATACCAACTTGTTAAAGATATGCGCTGCCCGGATGGGCAGACGGGAGGGTGAGAACACTGAAAGACTTGTTGTTCTATTTGAAGCATTACAAGAAAGAGTCTTTCTTTGCGCCGCTGTTTAAGCTGCTGGAAGCGACTTTTGAACTGATCGTGCCGCTGGTGGTGGCGCGGATCATTGATAGCGGTATTCGGCCGGGCAATAAGACCGTGATCTACCAAAACTGCGCCTTGTTGGTGGGCTTTGCCGTGGTGGGTATGGTGATGGCGATCACTGCCCAGTTTTTTGCTGCTCGGGCGGCTACCGGCTTTGGCAAGGAGCTGCGCAGCAGCCTGTTTGGGAAGATCCAAAGTTTAAGCTTTTCGGAGCTGGATACCTTAGGTCGCTCCTCGTTGATCACCCGAATGACCAACGATGTGACCCAAGCGCAAAACGGCGTGAACCTGGTGCTGCGTCTGTTTTTGCGTTCGCCCTTTATTGTACTGGGTGCCACGGTGATGGCGTTTACCATTGATGTGCGCTGCGCGTTGATCTTCGTTGTGGTGATTGCCGCGCTGTCTTTGGTGGTATTTGGCATTATGGGACTGACCATGCCCGGGTATAAAAATGTGCAGCGCCAGCTGGACGGCGTGACCCTGACAACCAGAGAGAACTATGCCGGTGCCCGTGTGATCCGCGCCTTTGCGGCGGAAGACGCGGAACAGGCCGGATTTAATAAGCGCAATGAGATGCTTTCTCATTTGCAGCGCAGCGTGGGGCGCCTTTCCGCGCTGTTAAACCCGCTGACTTATATCCTTATTAACATTGGGATTGTGGTACTGATTCACACCGGCGCCATGCGGGTGAGTTTGGGTGACCTGACGCAGGGCCAAGTCGTGGCGCTTTATAACTATATGAGCCAGATTTTGGTTGAACTGGTGAAGCTGGTGAATATGATCATTACCATTACCAAGGCGCTGGCCTGTGCCTCTCGTATTCAAGGTGTGTTACAGCTGGAGCCTACTTTGAAGCATACCGAGGACGATAAGGCAGGGGACAGCGACGTGGCTGTCGCCTTTGACGATGTGACCTTGCAATACAAGAATGCCGGCGAGCCGTCCTTGGAGCACATTTCCTTTACCGTGCCTCGGGGTAGCGTCGTGGGTATTATCGGCGGCACCGGTAGCGGCAAAAGCAGCCTGGTGTCCCTGATCCCGCATTTTTATGATGTTAAGGACGGTCGGGTGTCTGTCTTTGGCAAGAATGTTTGCGCTTACGATGACGAGGATCTGCGCCACCGGATCGGCTATGTGCAGCAAAAGGCGGTGCTGTTCCAAGGCACGGTACGCAGCAATTTGTTGTGGGGCGACGACAGCGCTTCTGATGATGATTTGCGCACGGCTCTAAGCACGGCGCAGGTGCTGGACATTGTGGCGGATAAAGGCGGTCTGGACGCGCCTGTGGAGCAAAACGGTGCCAACTTCTCCGGCGGGCAAAAGCAGCGGCTGTCTGTGGCGCGTGCGCTGGTTCGCAAACCGCAAATTTTGGTGCTGGACGACTCGTCCTCTGCACTGGATTATGCAACAGAGGCCGCCATGCGAAAGGCCATTTTGGCGCTGCCTTACAAGCCTACACTGTTTATCGTCTCCCAGCGGGCCAGCTCCGTGATGTGTGCCGATCGGATTTTGGTGTTGGAGGATGGGCGCCTGGTAGGTGACGGGACCCACAAGGCGCTTTTGGCGAATTGCCCGGCATATTGTGAAATCTACCATTCTCAATTCAGCGAGGAGGTGACCGACGCATGAAAAAGAACACCTCTACCTTAAAGAAAATTTTTGGCTATATCGGTCACTATAAGTACCTGCTGTTTTTGTCCGTGCTGCTGGCCGGCGCCTCGGTGGTGCTGACCTTGTATGTGCCCATTCGTATCGGCTACGCCATTGATGCCATCATCGGTCCGGGGCAGGTAGACTTTACCGTCGTTGCCCGCCATCTGATCGCTGTGGTGGTGATGCTGCTATGCGTTGGCCTCATGCAGTGGGTGATGAATATGCTCAACAATAAGATCACCTATAATGTGGTGCGAGATATGCGCGCCCGGGCGTTTGATAAATTGCTGGTGCTGCCGTTTTCTTATCTTGACAGCCACTCCCAGGGGGATGTGGTCTCTCGGGTCATCAGTGATGCGGACCAGTTTGCCGACGGACTGCTGATGGGCTTTTCCCAGCTGTTTACCGGTGTAGTGACGATTATCGGCACCCTGGCTTTTATGCTGTCTATCAATGTGTGGATCACCCTGGTGGTGGTTGTTGTCACGCCGCTGTCCTTCTTTATTGCTCGGTTTATTGCGAAGAAGACGTACGCTATGTTTCAAAAGCAAAGTGCCGTTCGCGGCGAGCAGACGGGCTTTATTGACGAGATGATCACCAACCAAAAAGTGGTGACCGCCTATTCTAAAGAGGCAGACAATCAAAAGCAGTTTGATGAGATCAATGATCGCTTGGCTAAGTATTCCATGCGAGCCACCTTCTTTTCTTCTATAACGAACCCGGCCACCCGCTTTGTAAACAGCATTGTGTATGCGGCGGTGGCGCTGTTTGGCGCCATGATCGCCATTCGGGGTAATATCTCTGTGGGTATGCTCTCTTGCTTTTTGTCCTATGCCAACCAGTACACCAAGCCCTTTAATGACATCAGCTCGGTGGTGACGGAGTTTCAAAATGCTCTGGCCTGCGCCGCGCGTATCATGGAATTCATTGAGGAAGAGCCGGTGCCGGCGGATCCGGAGGGCGCATTGCAACCTTCGCATTTGGACGGCAAAGTGGAATTGCAGCATGTTCGCTTCTCTTATTTGCCGGATCGCAAGTTGATTGAGGATCTGTCTGTGGATGTTAAGCCGGGTATGCGTGTAGCAATCGTTGGTCCTACCGGCTGCGGCAAGACCACGCTGATCAACCTGCTCATGCGCTTTTACGATGTGCAGGGCGGTCAAATTATCATAGACGGCACCCCGGTACAGCAGATTGGCCGCAAGGCGCTGCGCAAGAATTTTGGCATGGTGCTGCAAGATACTTGGCTCAAGTGCGGCTCTATTTTGGAAAATATCCGCATGGGCAATCCCAGCGCTTCTTATGATGAAGTGGTGGCGGCAGCCAAAAAAGCACACGCCCACAGCTTTATTCAGCGTCTGCCGGAGGGGTATTATACCAAGATCGGTGAGGACGGCGGCAGCCTGTCTCAAGGGCAAAAGCAGCTGCTTTGTATCGCCCGCATTATGCTGTGCAATCCGTCTGTGCTGATCCTGGATGAGGCGACTTCCTCTATTGATACCACCACGGAGATGAGAATTCAGCAGGCATTCCTGACCCTGATGGAGGGGCGCACTTCCTTTATTGTTGCGCACCGATTGTCCACCATTAAGGGCGCCGATTTGATTTTGGTGATGAAGGACGGCACCATTATTGAGCAGGGTACCCACGCCTCATTGCTGTCTGATAAAGGCTTTTATTATCATCTGTACAATTCCCAGTTCCCGGAGACGGATCAGCTGGCATAAAATCGGAATAAAAAACCAAAGCCGCCGGAGCACACCGACGGCTTTTTCTTATCCACACATAAAACAAGCGCTCCGATGGCTCGGAGCGCTGCTTTTTTGTTATGTAGGCTTAGTGCTTGATGTCGTCCCACTTCACGCCGTTCACCTGGAACAGGTCGTCGAAGTTGTACACATTGCACTCGTCCTTGGTGTGGTTGGGATACCAAACCTGGGCAAAGAAAGGATTGGTCTTTGCAATGTTGTCGTAATCCCACTTCTTCTGGGGGATGAAGCACTCGGGGCACCAGTGACCGCCCAGCAGGATCAGTGCGGGGCTGGCCTCAAACTCGGCACCGCAGTAGCCGCATTTCCACTTCAGCTTGGTGGCCATGTCGCCCTTCTTCATAGAAGTGCTCAGGCACTCACCGCCGCGGAACTTAGCAGCCTGCTTCATATCTTCAATATCCAGCTCGGACTCGGGCTTGCTTTCGTCATAGCCGTGATCCAGCTTGTAGTTTTCTGCGTCGCTGGAGTCCTTGTTGAACTTGATGATCTCAACATCTTCCCACTTGGTGGGGATCTTAGCCCAATCCTCGTAACTGCCGTAGTAAGCGGACAGACGGGTCTGGTTCTTGGTTGCTACCCAGTCTAAAGTACCGAAATCCTTGGTGGAAGCGATCTTCTTCATGAAGGGCTTTGCGCAAGCGGCAACCAGGTTCTTAGGCAGGTAGCGCGGAATCTTGAAGTAGAACTCTACATGATCGGCCAGGCGGTTGAAGTAATCCTGGATGGGCAGGTTCTCACGGAAGTGCAGGTACTCCTCCAGCTTGTCGCCGTCAGCATAGAACTGACCGTGGAAGTTCTTAAGAATGAACCAGTTGGGGTCAAACAGCTTCTCCGGGCCGGCAAGACCCAGGGTGCCCAGCAGCAGGTGCTCAAACTCATAGTTGGAGATACGGTACTCCTTACCGGAGCCGATGTTGTAGAAGTGGTTCCAGAAGTCGGCGCCCAAATGACCGGCAGCGTCCTCAGTAACCAGATTGCACATCAGACGACCGCTGTCCTCCACGGTGCACCACTCCAGCACGCCGTTGATCGGTACGTGGAACATAATGGGATCCATATTCTTCAAAATGTTGGGATAGAGAATGCCGCTCTGGCGCATAACAACCCAATTCTTAATGCCGCTCTCAACAAAGGTGCGCTCAGCCACTGCCTTAGATACGGCATAGTGGTCATAGATGGAGATCTTCAGCGGATCGCCGCAACGGCCCCAGTGGATGGGATAGTTACGGTCGCCGGTCTCAGCAACGGTGCCGATATAGCAAACTTTAATATCGTCTGCATTGGGCTGTGCCAGCACGGCCTTGCAGATGTTCTGCGCAGCGCCGATATTGGTTTTCTGCGTTCTGTAAGGCTTCCAGTCAGCGGTGGGAGATACCATACCGCCGATGTGCAGCACATAGTCTGCGCCGGTTACGCCTTCCAGGATAGCGTCATAATCACAAAGATCGCCCCAAACCACTTTTACGTTGGGTTTAGCCATCAGGCCTTTGAGCTTCTCCTCGTTCTTCGGGCTTTTACGAGCCAGCATTTTGATGTTGATCTCGCTGGGCTTCTTGAGCATTTCCTGCACAGCAGCCCAACCCATGTTACCGGTACCGCCGGTAATAAAGACTGTCTTTTTTGCCATTTGTTTAACCTCCTTAACACATGGACAATTACGACTAATATTATAAACAAATTATAAACAAAAAGCAACGCCCAAACACCACAACCTTTTCTTTCAATGCCAAAAAATGGCGCGCTTTTTTGTGCAATATGACCATAAACGTCTTCTTTTAAAATTTGATAAAAAGCGACTGCCGGGTATTGACTTTTTTAAGGGAATGGAGTATAGTATCTCTAAACTCAATATACTTTATCGAGAGTGGTCGAGGGAACAGGCCCGTGGACACCACAGCAACCTGCTTTGGTAAGGTGCTAAAACCTGCGGTTCAAATCCGAGTGATGAGGAGCATGACGCATACACTCGGTGTATGCCTTTTTATTTTCCTAAGGAGGAAAGAGATATGTCAAAACACTTATTTACCAGTGAGTCCGTGACGAAGGGTCACCCGGACAAAATCTGCGACCAGATCTCAGACGGTATTCTGGACGCCATGCTGGAGCAGGATCCCATGAGCCGTGTGGCCTGCGAGACCACTTGTACCACCGGTCAGGTTCTGATCATGGGCGAGATCACCACCAATGCACAGGTGGACATTCCCGCCATTGCCCGCAAGATCATTTGCGACATCGGTTATGATGACGACAAGAAAGGCTTTAACGGCAACACCTGTGCTATTCTGACTGCGCTTGATAAGCAGAGCCCGGATATTGCTATGGGCGTGGACAAATCCTTTGAGTTAAAGAACGATGAGGAGGATGCCTATAATCTGAACGGCGCCGGTGACCAGGGTATGATGTTCGGTTATGCCTGCAACGAGACCCCGGAGCTGATGCCTCTGCCCATCAGTTTGGCCAATAAACTGGCTGTGAAGCTGACCCAGGTGCGGGAGGACGGCACCCTGCCATATCTGTACGCAGACGGCAAGACCCAGGTGACCGTGGAGTATGACGACGGCAAGCCTGTAAAGGTGACCGCCGTGGTTGTATCCAGCCAGCACAGCGCCGATGTGGAATTGGAGACTCTGCGGCAGGATATTATTGAAAAAGTGATTAAGACCACTGTGCCTGCGGAATTGATGGACGAAGACACGGTATTTTATGTGAACCCCACCGGGCGCTTTGTTGTGGGCGGTCCTCACGGCGACAGCGGCCTGACCGGGCGCAAGATCATTGTGGATACATACGGCGGCTATGCCCGCCACGGCGGCGGTGCCTTCAGTGGTAAGGACCCGACAAAGGTGGATCGCAGCGCGGCTTACGCTGCCCGCTGGGTGGCCAAAAACCTGGTGGCTGCCGGTTTGGCGGACAAGTGTGAGGTTGAACTGGCTTACGCCATCGGCGTGGCCAAGCCTGTGTCCGTGATGGTGGATACCCAGGGCACCGGTAAGGTCAGCGATGATGTAATCTGCGATGTGATCAACAAGGTGTTTGACCTGCGTCCCTCCGCGATCATTGAGCGGCTGAATCTGCGTCGTCCCATTTACCGTCAGGTGGCTGCCTATGGCCACATGGGCCGCGAGGAGCTGAATGTGCCTTGGGAGCAGCTGGATATGGTGGACAAAATCAAAGCATGCCTGTAAACAAAAGAACAGTGATCATGAAAGCCGTCGGATCTCCGACGGCTTCTCTTTGTACAGAAATGCCCGGTGCATCAAAGCACCGGGCATTTTTTATAACTTGCTGTCTTTTTCCACCGCAGCGTCTACGGCGTTTTGCACGGCGGTTTCCAGCCCGTCTGCCTTTAGGGACAGCACACCCTCAATGGTAGTGCCGCCGGGGGAGCACACCCGGTCTATCAGCTCCCAGGGGTGTTCGCTGCTCTCGGCGATCATCTTGGCGCTGCCCAGCACGCTTTGGGTGGCAATTTGCAGCGCCTGGTCCTTGCGCATACCGTGCTTCACCCCGGCTCTGGCAAGGGCGTCAATAAACATATAAACAAAGGCAGGGGAGCAGCCGCCCAGTACGCCGAACAAGGGAAACATAGTCTCGTCTAACTCCAGTACCTTACCGGTGCAGGTCATCAGGTCGCATACGGTTTTGGCCTGATCTGCGGTGGCGTTTTTGCCGGCACAAACGGCGCTAACGGCTTCACCCACCAGCGCATTAATATTGGGCATGACGCGTACTACCGGGCAGGGGACTGCCAACTGATCCTCCAGATAGGCCGTGCTTTTGCCTGCCGCAATGGAGATCAGAAGGGGCAGGGCCTTGCGCTCTGCCAAAACCGGACCGATCTCTGCCAAAACAGAAGACAATACATTGGGCTTGACCGCCAAAAAGACAGCGTCACAAAGTGCCGCCACTTCCGTATTGCTCCGGCAGATCTGCACGCCGGTATGACCCAGCTTTTGCCGCAGTGTCTCCAAATTGTGGTCCGCAACATAAATATCGGCAGCCGGTGTGCCGCCTTGTAAAATCCCTTGCAGAATGGCGCCGCCCATATTGCCGCAGCCGATAAATCCGATCTTCATTGCAAGTGTACCTCCGTGCGTTTTTCTTTAATAGTACCACTTGCGGGGGATTTTTTCAATCCTTTTTCAACTGCTGGTATTTTTTTCGCGTGGCATTACCGCCGCGAATGTGGCGCTCTGCCTTGTTTTCGTCCAGTACAGCTTTAACGGCAGCGTGTAGCTCCGGGTCAATGTGTTCCAGTCGCCGGGTCACATCCATATGTACGGTGGATTTGCTCACCCCAAATACCTTGGCGGTGCTGCGTACGGTGGACTTGGTGTCTACAATATACCGGGCCAGTCGTTGGCAACGGGCAGACTGCTTTGCATACATAGCTTGTCATCTCCTTGCTAATGCCTATGCAGAGGAGTTGCTATGTATGCAAACGGATAAAAAAAGCACTTGCATATTGCAAGTGCTTTTTGTGTTAAAACGGATCTTTACTGCTGGTCGGCAGCGGATTCACTCTGCTTTTCTTTGGCGTCATTGATCATATCGTTCAGGCTCTTCATGTGCAACTCATCAACCTGATCAAACTTGGTGACCTGCTGCTCTTCTGCTTCCTTGCCGTCCTCCTCCAGGAGAGTAAGGGTCAGCACCTTGCCCACAATGGAAAAGCGATATACCAATGTCTTTTTTGTATCTGCGTCCTCAATGGTCAGCTTGTTTCCCTTGATGGTGTACTCGCAGTCAAAGTTCCAAGTGGATATATAGCGGTCGCAGGTGCCGTCGGAGTAAAACACAAAGGCCAGCACACCGGGCTTATCCTGGCTGTCCCAGTTGGCACAAATGGCCTGATCACGGGGCGTAAAGAGACCAACGACGGCTTCCTTGGGATTTTGATACGTTACGCCGCAGTAAATGCCGCCGCCGATGAGCAATAGTCCCAGCAGGGCACAAACAATGCCGATGATCAGCTTCTTTTGCACAGCGGTCAGCTTGGAACTCTTTTCTTTTTTCTCGCTCATATTATTTCTCTTCCTTTAAGCCCTTTTTGATAAGGATTTTCTCGATCTTGTCAGAGCAGTCCAACAAAGAGGATACAGACATATCGTGGTTCAAGGTGTCCAGAAAATACGCGGTGTATTTGGACAGATCCACGCTCTCGTACCAGTCGCGGCTCAGCAGCTCCGGGGTCTGATACACACCATTGGTGGTGAATACACGATAGAAAGTACCGTTCTTATATGCCTCGTCAAACACTTCCAGACCGTTGCAGAACAGACCGAAGGTGGTGCAAACGAAAATGCGGCCGGCTTTCAAGCCCTTCAGCTTGGAGCAAACTTCCAGCATAGACTCGCCGGAGGAAATCATATCGTCAACGATAATAATGTCCTTGCCCTCTACGGAGTCGCCCAGGTACTGGTGCTCCACAATGGGGTTGCGACCATTGACTACGCGGGTGTAGTCCCGGCGCTTATAGAACATGCCCAGATTTACACCCAACTGGGTTGCAAAATAAATGCAGCGGTGCAGGGCGCCCTCATCCGGAGAAATGACCATCAGGTGATCCTTGTCCACATGCAAATCCTCTACGCTGTTCACCAAAGACTTGATCATCTGATAAGTGGGCATGATGTTCTCAAAGGAGCCGTTGGGAATGGCGTTTTGTACACGCTTATCGTGGGCGTCAAAGGTCATAATGTTGTCCACGCCCAGATTGACCAGCTCTTGCAGTGCCAGCGCGCAGTCTAAGGACTCACGGCTGCTTCTCTTATGCTGGCGACCCTCATACAGCATGGGCATCAAAATGGTGATGCGCTTTGCCTTGCCGGAGATGGCGGAGATGACGCGCTTTAAGTCTGCATAGTGATCGTCAGGGGACATGGGTACTTCCATCCCGTACATATTATATGTGCAGCTGTAATTGAATACATCTGTAATGATATACAGATCAAAGCCGCGCACACTCTCGTTCACGACGCCCTTGGCTTCACCGGAGCCAAAGCGGGGTAATGACACATTTACCTTGTAGGTGTCGCGCTGGTAGCCATAGAACGCAATGTTCTGCTGATGCTCGCTGGCCTGGTTTGCGCGCCATTTGACAAGGTATTTGTCGATCTTGTCGCACAGGGCTTCGCAGCCGGGCATGGCGATGATTCCAAGGGGGCCTACGGGGATTGTTTCTACATTTTCAGCGGTTTTTCTGGGCATATTAACAGCTCCTCCTAAATTTTTACGCCATTATAATACAACAACCATCGGCGAAAGTAAACCGCAAAATGAAAAATTTCAGAGAATTGACAGAATTAACCGGCGCTTTGTTGTTTTTTGCGGCGAATATGAACAAGAATCAGGTAGCCGGCCACGCCTGCAACACAGGTGCCGCTGACGGCCGCACCGATTGCCAACCCCTTGGGGGTATAGCGCAGCTCCACCTTATGCTTACCGGGCTTGACGGTGGTCGTCAGCAGGGCTTCACCCAGCTTAAAGGTTTCCGCTTTTTCGCCGTCAATGTATACGCTCCACCCGGTGTCATAGGGAATGGAGGTGCACAGGTAGCTGTTCTCGCGAACGGTGATGGTGCCGGTAATGTGGGTCTCGCCCCAGTCGGTGACTTGCAGAGCGCTGTCTGCTAACAGGCGATAGCCTTTGGCAAATACGGTCTCGTCCACGCTGTATGCGTAAATAGAAGCGTAGCTCTCCGTGGCGCTCATACTCCCGGCGTCCAGGGATACTTTAATTTCCTCGCCCTTTTTGTGGTAGCCCAGATCCATAATGTACGGCTCTTCAATATTTTGGGACAGGGTGTTCTTTATGCCGTCACCACTGAATTCTGCCGTCTTGATTTCCGGCGAGGTCAGGTAGATATACACATTGCCGTCTCGTAGGGGACTGATGGTTACTTCCACCGTGCCGTATTGCTCGTCGCTGCTGGACTTGTTGAACCAAAATGTGCCGTTCTCCGAGCATGTGTCACCGGTGAGATTGTCGTAGCTGCAGTCCGTATAGCCGCAGGGTACAAATACCCCGTCCAGCCCTGTCGCCAGGCGGAAGTAGTCCCCCTGCACCTTAAAGGGATCGCCCTCATCCGCTGCCCAATCTTTCAAATGGGTTTTGGCTGCGTAGGCAATAGGCAGGAAGCAGTCATTCTCATACACGGCGGCGGATTTGTCCTTGTTACGGTACACTTCCGTAAAATACCGATCGGTGGGGGTAGGATTGGTGGGCGTGGCGATCAGGTATTTGATATTGAACATCATATTGTACACCGGGGTCTGTGGATTGTAGGTGTAGCTGTTGATCCGATTGCCAAACATACCCAGGTTGTATTGCAGCTGGGAGTAGTCCTCGTATGCCATAGAGGAGAAAGTGGAAATGCCATTGTAGCCGTAATAGCTGGGGTCCATGCGCCGTTCCAGGTAAGTTAGCTCCGTGCGGTAAAAGTCGTTGTCCTTTTTGTGGATGGCTTCTATGGACTCCCGATAAGCAGCATAGTTGCTCTTGTAGTCGCTGTTGCCCTGGGTAATGAGAATGGAGGAGCAGTCAGAGACGATCACTTCGCTAAAGCACATGGCGATCACCGCAAAGGCCAGCACGCTCTTTTTGAACCCGGACTTTTGCAGGCACAGCAGCAGCCCGCACCAGAGAATAAGAAAGGCGATGGTCACATAAATGGAGATCTCGCTCATCTTGGTGGTCATAAACTTCTGGGCCACGATCACATACAGCAGCCAGCCCAGGCCCACGAATACAATGTCCTTATAGGCAATGTCCCGCATACGGCACAGACCGCGGAACGCCATCACCAGCACCAGGAAACAGTACATATAAGAGAAACGGAAGGGCAGGTCGTTGGGGAAGTGGAAGGCGTGCCAAATAAAATTCATCGCATTATTGTCAAAGCTGAACAGGAGAAACAGAAGCAGTACAATATATACCGCCTTTTCCCGCAGAGAAATGCGCCTGTTAATGAGGTACAAGGGTACCAGCAGCAGCGGCAGCACGCCGCAGTAGATATTGGGCAACACATCGTCGCCGCTGGAGCGAATGGTGGTCTCCAGGGCAGACAGGTGGGATGTTAAAAAGTCGAAAATGGTAAAGTAAGACTCAAAAGTGGTGGGGAAGCTGTCTGAGGTAGCGGAGCTGCCTCGCAGCAGGAAATAGGTGGGTAGCAGGGTCACAGCGCACAGCCCGCCGGCCAGCAAAGAGAACCCGGCAAAGCGCGCGCACCGATTGAGGAACGGGTGACGCATGAGGTTTTTGGCGCTGTACTTCTCCCGAGTGGTGAGCTTTTCGCCGCTCTTTTCCGGTCGGGGTTTGGCGGTCATCAGGAAGTAGGCCAAGAAGTACAGAACAGAGAAAATGCACGCCATATAGCCCATATAGTAATTGGACAGCAGCAGCACTGCCAGCGCGCCGGTGTAAAGAGCGCCCTTGCCGTTATGGACCAATTGCTCTATGCCCAGTACGATCAGTGGCAGCAGAATCATACCGTCGATCCACATAATATTCCAGTAGTACGCTAAAAAGTAGGCGCAAAAGGCGTAGAACACACCAAAGGCGGCACTCACATAAGAGTGGCGCTTTTGTGACACCTTTAAGTAATAGGTAAAAGTGACGGCAGAGGCCATACACTTGACGATCACCAAAGCGGTGATGGCAAAGGAAATATCCGCCTTGTCAAACAGAAAGATCAGCACTGTAAAGGGGCTGGAAAGATAGTTGAAATAGTTGCCGAGGAAGCTGCTGCCGCCGCCGCTCTCCCAGGAGTACAGCAGGCTTTTGCCCTCTACGACCCGGTCATACAGTTCTGCAAACAGGGGACCGTACTGGTGATACAGGTCCATACGCATAACCGTGCCGTCCCCAAACGGGAACACACTGTACACAATGAAAATAAAGAGAATGCCCAGCAGCGCCACAAAGGCGGATACCGCTAAAAAGCGGTTGGCAAAAAACAACTTGTACAGCCGACCGCCGCTTTTCGTCGCTGCCTTGTCCCGGCAGTCAAACACCAGCAGGCGGTCAAACAGGTAGTTGAAAATATAGACCACCGTTACCGTAGCCAGCCATACAAAGGGGGCTTCTCGCTTCAGCAGCGTGGCAAAGAGAAAATACAAGATCTTATAGAACCCAAAGTCCACGGCGCAGCGAAAGAGAAAGCCGCCGATCTGTTTGGGAACGGTTGCCATACCCCGGGGAAAGACAAATTTCTTCTCCAGTACAAAGGACAGCAGCGCAGCCGCGCCGGCGCCGATCCCAACAGCCGCACCGGCCCCCAAGCCAAACGCCACCTTGCACAGCTGCTTGACGGCAAAAAGCACCAACAGGCACAGCGTGTAGGCGGCGGTGTAATTCACCGTTTCCGTATTCATCCACTTTGTAGCAAAGCGATGTTTGTTGTTTGCGGTAATGTCCATAAAATGCACCTCTTGCTTTTTGTGCGAATTAGATTTTAACATAACTCTGCCTATTTTATCATAATTATGGGCGGACTGCAACTGAAATAAACCAAGTAGGCATACAAGCCCTGTGTGGGGCATATCTTTTTACAGAAATGAAATGCGGGGTGACCTATGAACAATTTTGACGACGCGGCGCGGCTGCTGGCTCAGCCGCTGGGAGATCTGCTGCTGGCGCTGCCGGAGCAGACTAAGGAAGAAATTACGGAACTGCGGGTGCGCCGTGGGCGGCCGCTGGTGGTTATGTTGGGCAGTCGGACTTGCTTCCTTACCGATGGTGGTAAGCTGATCAATCACTGTTCGGCCCGGGCGCTGTCTGTCACGGACGCCGCCTTTGACGCGCTGTTTGCCGCTGTGTGCGCCTATTCCGTGCATACGCACATGGGTACACTGGTGGAGGGCTTTGTGACCGCACCCAACGGCAACAGGGTGGGTATTGCAGCCACGGCAGTGGAAAAAGACGGTACAGTGACCGCCATTCGGGATGTGCAGTCCCTGAACATTCGAATTGCCCGAGAGGAGCGAGGCTGTGCCCGTGGGGTGCTGAACATGCTCTTTGTAGGCAGGCTGCCCAGTATCATTGTGGCAGCGCCGCCGGGGGGCGGTAAGACCACTGTCCTGCGGGATCTTGCAAGAGCGCTGTCCGGCGGGTTCGGCGGACGGTATAGAAAGGTGAGTATCGTAGACGAGCGGGGCGAATTTGGCGGCTTTTCTCCTGGGGTGAATACAGATGTGCTGACCGGTTTTGGCAAGAAAAAAGGAATAGAGATTGCCGTGCGTACCTTGTCGCCGGAGCTGATCGTTTGTGACGAGATCGCCGACGATGCCGAGGTGGACGCCATTAAGGCCGGGTTCTCCTCCGGGGTGGCTTTTGCCGTGTCCGTACATATTCGGGATGCGGAGGACCTGGTGCACAAGTCCATTATCAAAAAGCTATATCTAACCGGCGAATTTGATTATGTGGTGCTGCTGGAAGAATACGGAGATACCTTTTCCGTGGTGGATTTGCGAGGTGGCGGCGATGAAGATCCTTGGACTGTGGATGATCGTACTTTTTTGCGGGGCGATCGGTATTTCACTGGCAGTTGAAGTGGGGCGGCGCTGTGAGCGAGCACAGCTGCTTTGCCGCTTGGGGGAACAGGTGCGGCTGCTGCTGGATTATAGTATGACGGATACGGGGGCTATTTTTGCCCAGTTGGCGTCGGACCCCCGCTTTGCGCCCTTTGGCTTTTTGCAGGGCTGCGACCCGGCCAAGACCGTGACGGTCGCTACCGGGCTGACTGCCCGGGATGACCAAGAGTTGGCAGCCTTTTTGCAAAGGCTGGGCAAAAGCGATTTGCAAAACCAGTTGCGGCTCACCGACGGCTACATTGCCTTTGCCAAAGGCCGGGCAGAGGAATACGCTGCTCGGTGCAAGCGACAAAAACAGTTGTATGTGGCCTTTGGCCTGTCCGGCGGGCTAATTGCCGCCCTGCTGCTGGCCTAAAAAGATCAGGAGGTACAAATGAGCGTGGATTTTATATTCAAAATTGCGGCCATCGGTATGATCGTGGCGGTGCTGAACACCCTCTTGGTGCGCAGCGGACGGGAGGACCAGGCCATGCTCACCACCCTGGCCGGGGTGATTGTGGTTTTGATGATGTTGGTGCCGAAGATCAGCGCGCTTTTCTCCGGTATAAAATCTATGTTTGACCTATGATCCAGATCGCAGGGATCGCCGCCGTTTGCCTGCTGCTGACGGTGCTGCTGAGAAAAGAGAACCCCACCTTTGCTTTGCTGGTCACTGTGGCCGGTGCCGGACTGCTGTTTTACACGGTGTCTAAGTTGGCCGGCAGCGCCTTTGGTATATTGGGCGACTTAAAGACGGCGGCAGGGGACACCGGGGCGTATATTGATCTGATGTTCAAGATCCTGGGCATTTCCATCGTGACCCAGGTGGTGTGCGATGTGTGCCGGGACAACGGCGCGTCCGCATTAGCTTCTCAAACGGAGACAGCAGCCAAAATTCTGGTACTGTCCCTACTGCTGCCGCTGTTTCAAACGGTGATCGGAATTGTGACGGGACTTGTAAAATGAAGCGATTTGTATTGACATTTTTACTTTTGCTGGCGTTGCCCGGGGTGTGCTTTGCCACCCAGTCGGCGCTCTCCGGTGACGGTTATCGCCAGGCGCTGTCCGGGTATGACCTGTCGGCGTTCGAAAAGCTGGGGGACGATGCAAACAGCGTGCTGGAGCAGCTGGGACTGGATGATTTTGACTTTGAGACGGTGACGGCGCTGGACGCTAAGTCCTGCGTGCAGGTGCTGGGGCGGCTGGTGCGCCAAAATATCCAAACGCCGCTGCGGGCACTGCTGTCTGTGCTCAGCTTCACGCTGCTGTCCGCCTTTTTAACCGGTTTTTCCGGCAGCGGACTGCTGGGGCAAAACAGCTCTGTTTATTCCACTGCCTCCGCCTTGGTCATCGCGGCGTTGATCGCTGCCCAGTGTGCGGACACCGTGTCCCTTTGCTGTGCCACCATCGGCATTTGCGCGGACTTTGTGTTTGCGTTCTTCCCGGCATTTTTGGTGATTCTAACTGTGTCCGGCAGCAGCCTGACCGGGGTGTCCACCAACACGCTGCTGCTGGGGCTGGCGCAGGGGCTGAATATCCTGTCAGCCAAGCTGTTTGTGCCCCTGATCAACTGCTTTTTGGCGCTGAGTCTGTGCTCCGGCGTGCGCAGTTCGCTGAATATTGACGGTGCGCTGCGGGTGGTGCGTAAGGGCTTGATCTCACTGATCTCCTTTTGCGCCGGGGCATTTGTGACGGTGCTATCCGTGAAGACGGCGGTGGCCTCCCGGGCGGACGCGCTGGGACTGCGTTCTCTGCGCTTTGCCATCAATTCCGTAGTACCGGTGATCGGCAGCGCCATCAGCGAAGGACTGCTGTCTATACAAAGCTATGCCGGGCTGGTGAAGAGTACGGTAGGCGTTGTGGGCATTATTGGGGTCATTGCCCTGTTTTTGCCGGCTCTGATAAATGTGATCGGCTGGCGTGTTAGCATTGCCGTATCCGTGGCGGTGAGTGAGATCTTTGACGACCGCACCGTGTGCAAAATGCTGCGGGCCTTTGGCGACGCCTTTTTGCTGATGAATGTGGTGCTCATTCTCTCCATGGTCACCACGGTGATCTCCATCGGCATACTGATCGCTGCAAAGGGGGCTGCCGGGTAATGGATGTGGTAAAGCAGTGGACCCTGAACATTTGTTTGACCCTCATCGGGGCAGTTATCCTGTCACTGGTATCGCCGAGGGGCAGTATGGGGCGATTTTATAAAACCGTACTGTCGCTTTTTATCATCGCCGGGTTTCTGCTGCCCATCACCGGCGGCGAGAAGGCAGATTTTTCCGCTTATTTCTCCGATGTCACAGCGCAGGCGGCAGACGCAAACAGCGTGTATGAAAGCCAAATCGAGAGCCGTGTTAAACAGACTCTGACTGCTGCCGGGTACAAGGATTGCAGTGTGCAGGCTTCGGTACGGATCAAAGACCAGGAGATCTATATTCAAAAGCTGGTGGTCTCTGTGCCCGGCGACATGGATCGGGAGGCAGTGGCGGCGCTTCTTAAGGCACAGCTGGGATTGCAGCCGGTGGTAAAAGGACTGGGGGAGTAGAAATGACAGAGAAGTGGAAAGAACTGCTAAAGGCGCCGCAGGGGCAGCGCAAAGTGTTCATTCTTCTGGCAGTGCTGGGGATTGCGCTGGTACTGCTCTCCGGCAATGGAACCGCAGGCAGCAAGAGTAAAAGCGAGACCACCACCGCCAGGGATTACGACGCCTATGTGGCGGATCTGGAGGGGCGGCTGCAAAAAACCGTTGCCAGTATGGACGGGGTGGGCACCTGCAAAGTGATGATCACGTTGGAGAAAAGCGACGAGAACGTGTACGCCACGAACAGCGAAAGCAAGCGAGATGCAGACAGCGGCAGCAGCAAGGAGGACTATGTGCTTTATGACCAGGACAGCGGCGAAAGCCCGCTGCTGCTCAGCGCCTACCTGCCCAATGTGCAGGGGGTGGCGGTGGTGTGCACCGGCGGCGACGATCCGGCTGTTCGAGAGAAGATCACCACCACAGTCGCTTCTCTCTTTGGCATACCCACAAATCGAATATCCGTCTCAAAACTGAAAGGGGAATAGGTGACCGAATATGAAAGAGAAAAAGCAAAAGGAACCGGGGGCTGAAATGCAAGAGGTGCTCACGGAGGAACAGCTGAAAAAGCGAAAGCTGCACCGGGCGCGGGTAAGCCTGGGTTGCATGGTGCTGATTTTGGCTGTCGGCGTAGTGGGCAACTGGTACTGGGAGAACAGCGATATTTCCACAAAAATCAGTACAGTCAGCGCCCAGCGCACGAAGACTCTGGGGGAGGCCACCTTTGTGGATGCTACCACCGAGGCTGCTACGGAGAACAGCTACTTTACCCAGGCCAAGCTGGATCGGCAAAGCAGTCGGGACGCTGCGCTGGAAAAGCTGCAAAAAATCGTGGATACCGCGGATAAAAGCGCGGCTGCCCATAAAGAAGCGGCACAGAAGATTGCCAAGATCTCCGACGGCATCAATGCGGAAAACAAAATCGAAACACTGGTGACCGCCAAGGGCGTGGGGCAGTGTCTGGCGATCGTGAGCACAGATGGCAAAAAAGTAGACGTGATCGTAGACAGCAAGGACCTGTCTGACACGCTGATCTTGCAGATCAAGGAGATCGCCGTGGAACAGGTTGGCTGTGATTATAAAAATGTGACCATCATTCAGTCTAAATAAATTCCAAAACTGTCTTGTAAGTTGCTTTTACTTATGTTATAATAAACGCACATTTGCAGCGGCTTACCCGCTGGCAACAAAGGAGCGTTTTTTGCATGGAGATCAATACAAGCACTTCCATGGGCGAACTGGTCATTTCCGAAGAAGTGATCTCAGCCATCGCCACCAATGCAGCCAAAGATGTGGACGGCATTGCCGGGTTCTCTAACCGCCCGGTGGATGTGGTCAATACCATTAAGAAGGGCAGCCTAAAGGTAATGAGCCCGGTGCGTGTTTTGGCAGACGGTGAGGATTTGAACATCAGCATTTATGTGAACATGCTGCCCGGTAAAAAGATCCGCCAAGTGGCGGAAGAGGTACAGCGGGCGGTCAAGGAGTCTGTACAGAATATGACCGGTAAGCTGGTGTCTAAAGTCAATGTGATCATCGCCGGACTGGAATTTGACCAGCCGGAGAGTGAAACGGAACCTTGTGAAACTGAAGAGTAAAAACGGATTTTACCGACAAGGCGGCGTTTCTTGTCGGTTTTTTCTTTTGGAGGAAGTTTATGAAGCGGAACGAACAGCGCGAGCAGGCGTTTATCCTGCTGTTTGAGTACCTGTTTTTGCCCCAGGACGACCTGGTGGCGATCTATGACGAAAATATCGGCACGGTAAGCGATTATGCAAAAGAACTTTACACCGGCGTGCTTGCCAATTTGGACAAGCTGGACGAAACCCTGGCAAGCTATTCCAAAAAGTGGAAGCTGAACCGTCTACCCAAGGTGAGCCTGACTGTTCTGCGTCTGGCGCTCTACGAAATGGAGTTTGTGGACGATCTGCCGGACAGCGTGGCGATCAATGAGGCTGTGGAGTTGGCAAAGAAGTACGGCAGTCAGGAAGACGCCAGCTTTATTAACGGCGTGCTGGGTGCTGTGTCTCGGAGTAAGGCAGAATGATTCTGGGAATAGACACCAGCAATTACACCACCTCTGCCGCTGTGCTGGACGGTGAAGCGCTCACCCAGCAAAAGCAGCTTTTGGAGGTGCGCCCGGGAGAGCGGGGTCTGCGCCAGAGCGACGCCTTGTTTCAGCATACGCGCAATTTGCCGTTGCTGTTTGATAAACTGCCGCCAATGGATGGGGTGACCGCCGTTGGTGTCAGCACCCGGCCGCGGAATGTGGAGGGCAGCTATATGCCTTGCTTTTTGGCAGGGATCAGCGCGGCGACTGCCGCCGCTAAGGCTGCCGGTTGCCCTCTTTATACCACCTCTCACCAAGTGGGGCACATTTTGGCGGCACTGTACGGTGCCGGTGCGCTGGAGATGATCCGTGCGCCCTTTGTGGCCTTTCATGTGTCCGGCGGTACAACGGAAGCCCTGCTTGTGGAACCGCACAAGGAAGAATTGATTTCTGCTCGCTGCGTGGCGGCCAGTTCGGACTTAAAGGCCGGGCAGCTGATTGACCGTACCGGGGTGCGGCTGGGTCTGCAATTCCCTTGTGGTCCGGCGCTGGAACAGCTGGCGCTGCAAAGCAGGGTAAGTTATAAAATCAAACCCTCGATGCAGGGAGCGAATTGCTCATTGTCCGGGGTGGAAAATCAAGTGGACAAGCGCTTGCAGGCAGGGGATGCACCGGCCGATATTGCCCGGTTTGTGCTCTCCAGCGTATCTGCTGCCTTACAAGGTATGGTGCAGGCTGTGTTTGCTGAATATGGGCAACTGCCGCTGCTGTTTGCCGGTGGCGTGATGTCAAACACCATCTTGCGTCGAGAACTGGAAACAGCCTTTGGCGGCGTGTTTGCCCCGCCGGCGCTGAGTTGTGATAATGCGGCCGGTGTGGCTGTGTATGCTGCTCTGTGCAGCAAAGAACTGGAATGATGACTGTACTTTCTGTTTCTAAACTGAATTTTTATTTGCGTGCACTGCTGGAAGGGGACGCGCCGCTGCAAAATCTTTATGTAAGCGGTGAGATCTCCAACTTTAAGCGCTATCCCACCAGCGGACACTGCTACTTTACCCTGCGGGACGAAAAAGCGCAGCTGAAATGCGTGCTGTTTGCCGCCCAGGGCGCACACCTGCGATTTGCGCCGGAGAACGGTATGCGGGTGATTTGTCGAGGCCGGGTGAGCGTGTACGAAAGAGACGGCGTGTATCAGCTGTATGTGGACGATATGCAGCCCCAGGGCGCCGGTGCACTGGCTGTGGCCTTTGAGCAGTTAAAGTCTCGTTTGGCGGCTGCCGGGCTATTTGATGAAAGTCACAAGCAACCGATACCCAAGTACCCCCGGCGGATTGGCGTAGCCACCTCTGCTTACGGTGCGGCAGTGGCGGATATTAAGCAGATTACCGCGCGGCGCTTTCCTGCGGCGGAACTGGTGATCGCCCCCACCGTGGTGCAGGGCGACGGCGCACCGGAAAGCATTGCCCGGTCTATTGAACAGCTGGACAAAATGGGGCTGGATGTACTGATCGTTGGCCGTGGCGGCGGGTCTATGGAGGATCTGTGGGCGTTTAATACGGAGACGGTGATCAACGCCGTCTATACTTGCAAAACACCCATCATCTCTGCCGTTGGGCATGAGACGGATTTTACGATTACGGATTTTGTGGCGGATATGCGGGCACCTACCCCCAGCGCGGCGGCGGAGTTGGCTGTGCCGGATCGGGAGGAAGAGCTGCGCCGCATTGCGCAGCTTGAAAGCATTGCTACCCGCGCGTTGCGCAGTCTTCTGGAACGGGAAAATCAGCGACTGGACAGTTGCTTGGCGCGCAGAGGCAGCGTCGGGGCATATATTTCGACTCGACTGGAACGGTTACAAGCCTTGATGAACGGTAACCGGCAACAAATCCAGCTCCGCTTAGAGCGGGAGAACACCCGTTTGGAACGCGTGCTGGAACAAATTGAAGCTTACAGCCCGCTGGCGGTGCTGCGCAGAGGTTATACACTGGTGCGCCATACAGACGGTTCACCGGTGACCAAAAAAGAAGAATTATCACCGGGTACTGCATTGCGCCTGCAATTTGCAGACGGAAGTGTGCCGGTGCAGGTTTTGGAGGAAAGAGAAGATGAATGAAGAAAACTTGACTTACGCGGATGCAATGCAGCGCCTGGAGGACATCAGCGCCCGCTTAGAGAACGGTTCGGTGTCCTTGGAGGAGAGTATTTCCCTTTATGAGGAGAGTGCCAAACTGGCAGCCTTCTGCAAGCAGATCTTGCAGCAGGCGCAACAAAAAATTACGGAATTGGCTGGTGACGAAAAATGACAAACGATGCATTTCAAAATACCCTTGCCAATGATCAACGGCTGATTGAGAATGCTTTACAGCAGCTTCTGCCTCCCACGGTATTTGACCAGGGTGAGGTGGTGGAAGCCATGCGTTACAGCTTGATGAACGGCGGCAAACGACTGCGCCCGGTGCTTGCGATGGAGTTTTGTAAGGCCTGCGGCGGTGACCGACACGACGTTTTGGAGCCGGCCTGCGCTCTGGAATATGTGCACACTTACAGCTTGATCCATGATGATTTGCCCTGTATGGACGATGACGATCTGCGCCGCGGCAGACCCAGCTGTCACAAGGCATATCCGGAGAATATTGCTCTGTTGGCCGGTGACGCGCTGCTGACCCATGCTTTTGAGATCATTGCCGACTGTGATCTTTCTGCGGATGCGAAGTGCCAAATGGTTAGCCTACTGGCGGCCAATGCAGGTGTCAGCGGAATGATCGGCGGTCAGGTTCTGGATTTGAAATATGAAGCCGCAGACCCCTCCTTGCAGCAGCTGCTGACGGTGCATAAGTTGAAAACCGGCGCACTGATCTCTGCCGCCTGCATTTTGGGCTGCTTGGCAGCCGGTGCTACGCAGGCGCAGATCGCTGCCGCTTCTGATTTTGCCTATAATCTGGGCATTGCGTTCCAAATCAAAGACGATATTTTGGACATTACCGGCACCAGCGAAATGCTGGGCAAGCCTGTTGGCTCGGACAGTGTCCAGGGCAAGGTGACCTATGCCACTAAGGTAGGGCTCGAAAAGGCGCAGCAAGATGTGGAGTTACTGACGGATAAAGCGCTGGAAAGCCTGCGTGCCTTTGACGATACAGACTTTTTACAGGCACTTGCCCAGTCATTGATCAGTCGGGATCACTGATTTTTTGCATTATTATACAAATCTTGCATTTTTATTCAGGCTATGATACAATAGCCTCATGAAAAGAGTTGAGTTATTTGTCTCTTTTAGACAGTATTCAGTCTCCTAAGGACTTGAAAAAAATGAATCGTGATGAGCTGGAACAGTTGTGTTCAGAGATCCGCGATTTGCTGGTGCAGACTGTGTCTCATAACGGCGGGCACTTGGCCTCCAATTTGGGCGTGGTGGAGCTGACTGTGGCGCTGCACCGGGTGTTTAACAGCCCGTCCGACCCCATTATCTTTGATGTGGGTCACCAGTGCTATACCCACAAGATCCTCACCGGACGCAAGGATGATTTTGTTACCCTGCGCACCGAGGGCGGCATCAGCGGCTTTACCCGACCGGACGAGAGCGAGCATGATATTTTTTCCTCCGGCCACAGTTCTACGGCTATTTCACAAGCCATTGGTTTGGCTAAGGCAAAAGCGCTACGGGGCGAAAAGGGCAAGGTGATTGCTGTGATCGGCGACGGCGCCATGACCGGCGGTCTGGCCTATGAGGCACTGAACAACTCCGGCACGGAGAACGATAATTTGATCGTTATTCTCAACGATAACAATATGTCTATCAGCAAAAACGTAGGTGCTTTGGCAAAAAACCTGACCAGTATTCGCACCTCCCGGGCCTATTTTACCTTTAAGAGCAAAGTAGAGCATTTTCTGTCCCGCATTCCCAAGGTGGGCAGCCAGCTTTGTCGTTTTTTCACCAATATGAATTCTGCCATTCGTAAGCGGATCTATAAGGCCACCATGTTTGAGGATATGGGCTTTCGTTACTACGGACCCATTGACGGCCACGACCTGCGAGCATTGACGGATGCCTTGACAGTAGCTAAGGCGCACAAGCACTCGGTGCTGATCCACATTAACACGGTGAAGGGTATGGGTTATCGCCCTGCGGAAAAGAACCCCACCCAGTTCCACGGTATCGGCAAATTCGATGTAAACACCGGTGAGCCGCTGAGCAAAGGCGAGACTTTTTCCTCCGTATTCGGTAACACGGTGTGCGACTTCGCCGCCAAGGACGCCCGTATTTGCTGCGTAACAGCGGCTATGGCTGCGGGCACCGGATTAACCCGTTTTGCCAGCGAATATCCCCAGCGTTTTTTTGATGTAGGCATTGCGGAGCAGCACGCAGTTACTTTTTCCGGTGGTTTGGCGCGAGGCGGTATGGTGCCGATTTTTGCGGTGTATTCCACCTTTTTGCAACGCGCTTATGACCAGCTGATTCATGATGTATCCATGCAAGGATTAAAGGTGATCCTGGCAGTGGATCGGGCCGGCTTTGTCGGTGAGGACGGCGAGAGCCACCAGGGGATTTTTGATACCTCTTATCTCAATTCCGTGCCCGGCTGGACAGTGTATGCGCCTACATATTATGCGGAGTTGTGCTCCATGCTGTACCAGGCCATTTATGTGGACCCGGGTGCTGTGGCAATTCGTTACCCCAGAGGGGGAGAGCCAACCCCGCCGGAAGGCTATCAGTACGAGAAAGAGCCGTTTCGTATCTTCGGCGATCCGGGCGCCAAGCGCTGCCTGGTGACATACGGGCGGCTGTTTGATACCTGTCTGCAAGCCATAGGAGAGCTGGACGATACTTTTGTTATTAAACTGAACCGGATTCGCCCCATTGCGCCGGAGGCGGTGGCTGCCGCTGCCAAGGCGCAGGCCATTTGGTTCTATGAAGAAGCCACGGTCAGCGGCGGCGTGGGGCAAACCTTTGCCGCTTTGCTGGAAGAGAAAGGCGGAAGCGCCCGGTTTTTCCACAAGGCCGTGCCGGATACATTTGTAAAACAGGCGTCTGTGGACAGCCAACTCCGCAAGTTTGGGCTGGACAAGGCGGCCATAGTCAGTGAGGTCAACCATGCAGAAGAAAACCCGGCTTGATGTGGCTGTGTTTGAGGGCGGTTACGCCCCCAGCAGAGAAAAGGCGAAGGCCATTATTATGGCCGGTCAGGTCTATGTAAACAACCAAAAAGTGGACAAGGCCGGTTTTGAATTGAAAGAAGGCGACAAGCTGGAGGTGCGGGGCAAAACGCTGAAATATGTGAGCCGCGGCGGCTTGAAGCTGGAAAAGGCTATGCAGGTCTTTCCCATCACTTTAGCAGACAAAACCTGTATGGATGTGGGAGCGTCTACCGGTGGGTTTACGGATTGTATGCTGCAAAATGGCGCAAAGCGGGTGTATTCCGTTGATGTGGGCTATGGCCAACTGGCCTGGAGCCTGCGCACGGACGATCGAGTGGTGAACCTGGAGCGCACCAACTTCCGCCATATTACAGAGGAACAGGTGCCGGAAGCCATTGATTTTGCATCTGTGGATGTATCCTTCATTTCCTTAAAGCATATTTTCCCAAATTTGCATTTACTGCTGCGCCCCTGTGGGCAGGCGGTGTGCCTGATCAAGCCCCAGTTTGAGGCCGGTCGGGATAAAGTGGGCAAAAAAGGTGTGGTGCGGGAAGCCGCCACCCACCTGGAAGTGGTGGAACGGGTAATCGGTATGGCTATAGAGAACGGCTTTTCTGTTCTCGGTCTGGAATTTTCCCCGGTAAAAGGGCCGGAGGGAAATATTGAATACCTGTTGTATGTGGAAAAGTCTGAGGCGCCTGCGGTTGCGCCGGAGGTAGACCCGGCCGCGCTGGTGGGTCGCTCCCATGAGGCATTGGTATGATTATTTCTGTTTTTCCTTATATTGAAAATGAGTCGGTACGCCGTCTCACCGGTGATGTTCTCAGCGAGTTGGATCGGCTGAAATGTCATGTATATGTAACCCAGGAGTGCGCCGGTCAGCTGCCTGGGCACCATGTGGTATACAGTAAGCCGGACAAGATGATGGAGGACTGCGATCTTGCGATCGCCATCGGCGGCGACGGTACCACCCTGCGGATTGCCAAGAAAGCGGCTTTTTATGACAAGTGCGTGCTGGGCATTAACGGCGGACGACTGGGCTTTATGAGCGGCTTGGAGGCCAACGAACTGTCCTTGCTGGGCAATGTGGTTACCGGCAAATATAAGGTAGACAAACGGATGATGCTCCAGGCGGATATTATCCGTGAAAATCAGGCGACAGAGACTTTTCACTGTCTGAATGACGCTGTAGTTACTCGCGGTGATTACGCTCGGCTGATAGATGTAAATATCCACTGTGAGGAGCGCCCGGTGTGGGATGTGCGGGCGGACGGTGTGATCGTGTCCACCCCAACCGGCTCCACGGCGTACTCAATGGCGGCAGGCGGACCGGTGGTCAGTCCGGAGACGGATTGCTTTGTGGTCACCTCCATTTGCCCCCATTCGCTGATTGACCGCAGCATTGTGTTCCCCAGCAGCAAGGCGCTGTATGTAAGGGTGCAGAATGATGTGGACAACAACTCGATTTTTACAGCGGACGGCAAGCGCCCGGTACAGATTGACGGTCGCACGGTAGTGCGCATTTCCAAATCTCCCTATGTGGCGCGGCTTATTAAAGTGAAGCCGGACAATTTTTATGAAATTTTGCGAAAAAAGATCATTGAAAGGTGATTGGGATGAAGAAAAGACGACAGGCAAAGATCCTGGAGATCATCTCCAAATACGAGACGGAAACCCAGGAGGATTTGCAAAAATATTTGCATGAGGCCGGCTTTGAAGTCACCCAGGCCACCATTTCCAGGGATATTAAAGAGCTGCGGCTGGTGAAGGCACACAGTGCAGACGGCAAGTATGTGTACTCCACCGGCAAGCATCCCAAGGAGGAAAATTTCGGCCGCACGGCAGGTATCTTCAACGAGGCCATCTTAAAGGTGCAGTACGCCATGAACACCGTGTGTATCAAGTGCTTTTCCGGTATGGCAAACGCTGCCTGTGCCGCCATTGACTCTATGGACTGGGACGGCGTAGTGGGTACCATCGCCGGGGACGATACCATCTTTGTGCTTTGCCGCAGTGAGCGGGAAGCCCAGATCTTTACCGTAAATTTGGAGAAGATGCTCCATGCTTAAAGTGCTGGAAATTGAAAATATTGCCGTGATTGAAAAGGCAGCGGTGCAGTTTGACACCGGGCTGAATGTGCTCACAGGTGAGACCGGTGCCGGTAAGTCCATTGTGGTGGACGCGATCAATGCCATTCTTGGCGAGCGCACATCCCGGGAGCTGGTGCGCCACGGTGCGCCCCAGGCAGTGGTACGCGCCTTCTTTGAGGGGGTGGACCCTGCCGTGCAGGCTGTGATCGGCAATTTGGGTCTGGAGCCGGAGGCGGACGGTTCGCTGGTGCTTTACCGACGGATTTCTGCCGAGGGCAAAAGCAGTTGCAAGATCAACGGTGCGCCCTGTACTGTGACTATGCTGCGCGCGGTGGGTAATGCACTGGTGAATATCCACGGTCAGCACGACTCCCAAACGCTGCTGGACCCGGAGGCACATGTGCACTTTGTGGATATGCTGGCAGAGAGTGACCGCACCTTGACGGCGTATCAATCGGTGTTTCACCAATTTTTGTCTGTGCGGCGGCGGTTAAAGGCGCTGACGGCGGATGAGGAAGACAAAGAAAATAAGCTGGATTTGCTGAATTACCAGATCAAAGAGCTGGAGAACGCGGATATACAGATCGGCGAGACCGAGCGGCTGAACGCCCGGCGCACGGAGCTGAGTGAGGCAGAGGCGGTGCGCGTCGCCCTGCAAGATGTGGCTTATACCATGGGTGGAGACGAGGAGTTCTCCGGTGTGTGCGGCTATTTGCGGGCGTTGGCAGCCAAGACGGCACCCTATTCCTCCTTGCAAAGCATCAGCGAGCAACTGTATGCCCTGTGTGACACCGCCGAGACTTGCAAAGATGACGCGGAACAGAAGCTGGACGCCTTGGACGCTGATCCGGAGGAGCAAGCCCAAATTGAGGAGCGGCTGGATCAGCTGTACCGCCTGTCCTTAAAATACGGCGCTACGGAGCAGGAAATGCTGGGCAAGCTGGATGAAATGCGCGCCCAGCGGGAGGAAATCCTCTTTGCCGATCGGGAGTTGGAGACCCTCAGTAAATCCTATGACGACTTGCTTTTGCAAGTGCAAGCGGCGGCAGAGAATTTGACCGGGGAACGCAAGCAGGTGGCTGCCAAGCTGGAAAAGGAAGTTTGCAGAGAACTGGCGTATTTGGATATGCCAGGTATTCGCTTTGTGGTGGACTTTGGCAAAGGTAAGCTGTCCTCTATCGGGCAGGATACGGTGCAGTTTTTGATTTCCACGAACCCGGGCGAGCCGCCCAAGCCCCTGGCTAAAATCGCCAGCGGCGGTGAACTGTCCCGTATAATGCTTGCCATCAAGACCATTTTGGCCCACAAAGATACGGTGGGCACCCTGATTTTTGACGAGATTGACACCGGGGTTAGCGGCCGTGCCAGCCAAAAGATCGGCTTAAAGCTGCGGGCGGTGGCTGAGGACACCCAGGTGATTTGTGTGACGCACTCGGCACAGATTGCATCTCTGGCCGGGGCGCACTTCCTGATCCAAAAGCAGGTGAAAGGGGAGCGCACGTATACGCATGTGCAGCGCCTGGACTTTGACGGTCGAGCAAGAGAACTGGCGCGCATTATGGGCGGACTGAAAATTACACCGGCGCTGCTGTCTACGGCAGAGGAAATGCTGCGCACTGCCCGGGAGGGATAATCGCAATGGGTGTGAATATGGAACAAAAAATAAAAAACGGCACATGCGCTTTTCGCCTGTGACCGAATAGATAGACTGAATATTGGAGGACAAACAAATGGGAGTTTATGAGGATTTGCAAGCACGGGGGCTGATTGCCCAGGTCACAGACGAGGCGCGGGTACGCGACCTGGTCAATACCGGTAAAGCCGTGTTTTATATTGGCTTTGACCCTACCGCAGACAGTCTGCATGTGGGTCACTTTATGGCACTGTGCCTGATGAAGCGGCTGCAAATGGCCGGCAACAAGCCCATCGCTTTGATCGGCGGCGGTACCGCCATGATCGGCGACCCCAGCGGCCGCAGCGATATGCGCCAAATGATGACCAAGGAGACCATTGACCATAACTGTGCATGCTTCAAAAGGCAGATGAGCCGCTTTATTGACTTTAGCGAGGGCAAGGCCCTGATGGTGAACAACGCCGACTGGCTGCTGGATTTGAACTACCTGCAAGTGCTGCGGGAAGTGGGCGCCTGCTTTTCCGTGAACCGTATGCTCACTGCCGAGTGCTATAAGCAGCGTATGGAAAAGGGCTTGTCGTTCCTGGAGTTCAACTACATGATCATGCAGAGTTATGATTTCTACACTCTGTTCCAGAAATATGGTTGCAACTTGCAGTTTGGCGGCGACGATCAATGGTCCAATATGTTGGGCGGTACGGAGCTGATCCGCCGCAAGCTGGGGGAGGACGCCTCTGCCATGACCATTACCTTGCTGCTGAATTCCGAGGGCAAGAAGATGGGCAAGACCCAAAAGGGCGCCGTTTGGCTGGATCCGGAAAAGACCTCTCCGTATGAGTTTTACCAGTACTGGCGTAATGTGGACGACGCAGATGTGATCAAGTGCATGAAGCTGCTCACCTTCCTGCCTATGGAGCAGATCAACGAGTATGCTAAATTGGAAGGCCAGCAGCTGAACACCGCCAAGGAAGTACTGGCTTATGAGTTGACCAACCTGGTGCACGGCGAGGAAGAAGCCAAGAAAGCCCAGGAAGCAGCTCGCGCCATCTTCAGCGGCGGTGCAAACAGCGCCAATATGCCCACCACCCAGGTGGAGGCAGACAGCCTGACTGACGACAGCATCGGCCTGATGGATCTGATGGTGCTGGGCGGTATGGTCAAGTCCAAGGGTGAGGCCAGACGCCTGATCACCCAGGGCGGCGTGAGCCTGAATGACGAAAAAGTGGGTGATGTGTATGCCACCGTCAGCAAGGCGGATTTAGACGCCGGCGCTGTGGTGCGTAAGGGCAAAAAAGTTTTCCGCAAATTTACCCTGTAACCGAACAAAATCACATTTTGGCACCTGTGGCCCCCGGATCGGCGGCGCAGGTGCCTATTTTTTGTGCTACGGGTAAAAAATGGCGTATAATTGTTGAATACCCGGACAAAAATTGCTATAATAAATAAGATTATAAACAGATAATAAGCAGGTGAAAATGCAGTGACTGTTTTACAGGAGATCGAGGACTTGCGCCAAAAGTTGCGCTACTACTCGGATAAGTATTATAACGACGACGCGCCGGAGATTGAGGACTATCAGTACGATATGATGATGCGCCGGCTGGAGTCGCTGGAGCAGGCCAATCCACGCTACGTCTCCCCGGACAGCCCCACCCAAAAAGTGGGCGGCAAGGCGGATAATTCCTTTGCTCCGGTGGCCCATACAGTGCGTATGGAGAGCTTGCAGGATGCGTTTAGTACCGCAGAGCTGCGAGACTTTGACCGGCGGGTGCAGGGAAGTGTGGACCACCCGCGCTATGTGGTGGAGCCGAAGATCGACGGTCTGTCCGTAAGTCTGGAATACCGGGACGGCGTGTTTGTGCGTGGTTCTACCCGAGGCGACGGCGATGTGGGCGAAGATGTGAGCGGCAATTTGCGGGTGATCCGCAGTATTCCGCTGAAAATCAAGGACCCGCTGCCATACCTGGAGGTGCGGGGCGAGGTGTATATGCCGCACCGCAGTTTTGAGCAGGTGGTGGATCGACAGCAGATTGCCGGAGAAAAGCCCTTTAAGAACCCACGAAATGCGGCAGCCGGTTCTCTGCGGCAAAAAGATAGTAGCGTGACTGCCACCCGTGGACTGGATATTTTTGTATTCAACATTCAGCAGATCCAGGGCAAGACCCTGCATTCTCACAAGGAGTCCTTGGATTATCTTAAATATTTGGGCTTCCACACGGTAGATGATTTCCCTTGTTACGCGGATTTTGACAAGGTGCTGGATGAGATCCACGCCATCGGTGAGCGTCGTGGAGATTTGGAATATGATATTGACGGCGCTGTCATTAAAGTAGACGATTTTGACCAGCGGCAGGTTCTTGGCTCTACCGCCAAATTCCCCAAGTGGGCCATTGCTTTCAAGTACCCGCCGGAAGAGAAAGAAACAAAGCTGCTGGATATTGAGATCGCCGTAGGTCGTACCGGGGTGCTGACCCCTACCGCTGTGCTGGAAAGCGTTCATCTGGCGGGCACCACCGTCAGTCGCGCCACGCTGCATAATCAGGATTTTATTACGGAAAAAGGCATTGCCATCGGTGATACGGTTACTGTGCGAAAAGCCGGAGATATTATCCCGGAGGTGTTGTGCGTGACCAAACACGGCGGCAATCCCTGCTATACTTTTCCCAGCGTGTGTCCCTCTTGCGGCGCGGCGGTGATCCGGGAGGAGGATGAGGCTGCGATTCGCTGTGTGAACCCGGAGTGCCCGGCACAGCTGCTGCGCAATCTGATCCACTTCTGCTCCCGTGACGCTATGGACATTGAGGGGCTTGGCCCGGCAATCATAGAAACCTTTGTGCAGGCGGGTATGCTCCGCTCTGCCGGTGATATTTATCGGCTGGAGAAAGAGAAGATCGCTGCCCTGGACGGGTTTCAGGAGACCAGCGCCGGGAATATTTTAGCCTCTGTGGAGAAGTCCAAAGAGAACGACCTTTCTCGGTTGCTGTTTGCCCTGGGCATTCGCCACATCGGCGCCAAGGCGGGCAAGCTGCTGGCGACCCACTTTGGAGATATGGACAATATAATGACGGCTACTGTGGAGGAGATCGCTGCCATTGACGGCTTTGGCCAAATTATGGCGGAGAGTGTGGCGGACTTCTTTGCTACCGACGGTGCCAAGGCGCTGATCGGGGAGCTGAAAGCCGCCGGCGTGCAGATGGTTAGCAAGACGAAGGTGGAGGATCACCGCTTTGCAGGTATGACCTTTGTGCTTACCGGTACGCTGCCCACCTTAAAGCGCAGCGAAGCGGCGGCCATGATCGAGTCCTTTGGGGGCAAGGCCAGCGGCTCTGTTTCTAAAAAGACCACTTATGTGCTGGCAGGCGAGGCTGCCGGCAGCAAACTGGATAAGGCAAACGCTTTGGGAATACCGGTAATCGACGAAGCGCAGTTTATGGAAATGGTGAAATGAGAGAAATTCGAAAAAAGCAGAAAAAATTATATAAAGCCATGCGTATTTTGCTGTACGCTGCTATTGCAGTGCTGGTGGTGTATATCGGTGCGGAGCCGTTGGTAGCAAAGGCCAGTCACGTGGCTGCACTGGTGATGAATTATGTGTGTGACGCGCTGGTGATCGCCTCTATGTTCATGCTTTTGATGTACTACTCCAAGTACGGTAAAGTGGACGGGTATCTTAGCCGCATTGAGGACGAACTGGCAGATGCCGGGTATTATTTGTCCGATCGTCCGGAGCGAGAGATCCAGCCGCTGACCGCAGCGGTGCTGGCAGACCTGGATCGGTACGGCTACACCGTTGAGCGAGATTTGGAACTCAGCGAGATGCCCTTTGACGCTCGAGCCATGAAGAAAAAAGAATTCTTTTATTTGGTGGAGACGGAAGCGCTGACCCGGGGCGATATTTTGGCTTATTCCGATGCGGCATTTACCGATCTGACGGTACAGAAGATGAAGCGCAGCGGCAGCGGCGTGATCTTGTTTGTAACGGACACGGCCGGGGAAGACGCCATTGACCTGAGCAAATCCATTACCTGCTATGGCAAGCGGGATCAGTTGCAGATCGCCTATGCCATTGCAGAGGCAGACACCGGACGGGTGTACTTCTTGGGCAACAGGGTGAGCAAATGCCAGCAGATGATTGCCAATTATGTAATGGGCTGCGAATTGCCCATTGCCGATGCAAATAAGGGCGAGCGCCTGCCGTTTCAGGATAAGCTGGAGGAAAAGATGAAAACCTTTACTCTGGCAGAATTTAAGAACGGCACATTCTTCGCACACGATTAAGGAGACAGCTATGACAGAAAAGGTAAAAGAATATATTGCGTCCCTGCGGGGCAAGAAGATTGCTTTTGTGGGTATGGGGGTGGCCAACGCGCCGTCTGCGCTGTTTTTGGCTCGCCATGGCTTGCAAGTATATGCCTGCGACAGTCGGGACGAGAGCTATATTGGAAAAAAGACTTGTGAGGAGCTGCGCGCCTGCGGTGTGCAGTTCTCCTTAGGCAAGGATTATTTGCGCATTTTGCCGGAGATGGACATCGTTTTCCGCAGCAACGGCATTTTGCCGTTCCAAAATCCTTGGATCGGTGAATGTATTGAGCGGGGCCAAACGGTGACCAGCGAGATGGAAGAATTCTTCCGTTACTGCCCGGCCAAGATCATTGGCATTACCGGCTCCAACGGCAAGACCACAACGACCACCTTGATTTACGAAATGCTGAAAAAGGCTGGCCACTCCGCAGTGATCGGCGGCAATCTCGGCAAGGCCATGCTGCCGTATTTGGAGGATCTGACCCCCTCTGATTATGCGGTTTGTGAGCTGTCCTCCTTTCAGCTGCTGACCATGGGCAATCTGGTGCATCAGCCGGATATTGCGGTGGTGACGAATATCGAATCTACCCATTTGGACCACCATGTTTCTTTGGACGAATATGTGGACGCCAAGCGAAATGTTTTGATTTATCAAAGTCCCTCCCAGCGCACGGTGCTGAACGCGGACTGTGATTATTCCATCGGCCACCGGGTGTACCACGATATGCGCTACGATGTGCGGGGCAAGTTGGCGGAGTTTTCTTTAGAAAAACCGGTCAATACCGGTGCATACTTAGATGATAACGACAATATCGTCTATGCAGAGGACGGTACGGTGACGCAGATTATGCCTGCTTCCGATATTCGTCTGCCCGGGCGGCACAATATTGCCAATTACTGCACGGCCATCGCGGCGGTGTGGGGACTGGTGCAGCCAGAGCAGATCCGAGAGGTGGCCCGCACCTTTGGCGGCGTGGAGCACCGCATCGAGTTTGTCCGTGAGGCGGACGGGGTAAAGTATTATAACGATTCCATCGCCACTTCTCCCAGTCGAGTGATCAGCGGCGTGCGTGCCTTTAATCAAAAAATCATTGCTATTCAAGGCGGCTCGGATAAAGGCAACGATCTGTCCGTGATGGTGCCTGACCTGTTGACCCATGTGAAAATTCTGATTTTGAACGGTGCAACGGCAGATAAGATTGAACAGGCCGTTTTGGCTGCGCCGGATTATGATCCGGATCAGCTGCAAATTATAAAAGTGAAAGATTTGGCACAGGCGGTAGAAGCGGCACGCAAGGCAGCGCAGCCCGGAGATATTGTGTCTCTTTGCCCGGCTTGCCCCGCCTTTGACCAGTTTAAGACATTTGAGTACCGCGGACGGGAATTCAAAAGGTTGGTGAACGCATTTTGAGTACAAACACAGCGGCGCTGTTGCAGAAATTGACGGCAGTTACCGGCACGCCTTTTTCTGATGAGGAAGTGCTGAACCTGCTGACTGCCAAGTTGGCGTCCTTTGGCAATGTGCAGGTGGACGCCATGCACAATATCAGCTGCACCTTCGGCAGCGGTTACCATGTGGTGCTGGAGGCCCACTGGGACGAAATTTGCTTTGTAGTTACAGGCGTTAGCGACGACGGCTATGTGCACTTTGCCAAGTGCGGTGGGATCGACCCTCGGATTTTGCCCGGCGCGCGGGTGGTGGTTCATGGCAAGTGTGACCTGCCCGGGGTCATCTCCACCTTGCCACCCCATTTGCAAAAAGGGGAGGACGGCAAGAAAGCGGCACCCATTGACGAGCTTTCCATTGATCTTGGGCTGACCGCCCAGGCGGCCAAGGATTTGGTAGCGGCAGGGGACTGCGTAACCTTTGCTAAGCATTTTACGCCGCTGAACGGCAGCCGGGTCAGTGCCAACTGTCTGGACGACCGTAGCGGCGTGGCGGCGGTTCTGCTGGCGGCAGAGCAGCTGAAAGATGCGCCATGCCGGGTAACCTTGTTATTCACCGCCCAGGAGGAAGTCGGCACCCGCGGTGCCAAGACGGCGCTGTTTGACCGTGGCGTAGATGCCAGCGTTAGCGTAGATGTGTCTTTTGCCTACACACCCGGCTGCAAGGCGCGGGACTGCGGCGTGATGGGCAAGGGGCCGATGATCGGTATTTCGCCGATTTTGGATCGGCAGTTCAGCAAGGAACTGCTGGACCTTGCTACGGAAAATCAGATACCCTATCAAACGGAAGTGATGGCCGGGCGCACCGGCACCAATGCAGATGCCATTAGCATTTGCGGCAGCGGTGTACGCTGCGCGCTGGTGTCTATCCCGGAAAAATATATGCACACCCCTGCAGAGGTTGTAGATACCGCCGATGTGGAGCAGACGGCGGCACTGCTGGCTGCTTTTGTGCGAATGAAAGCAGGTGAGCACCGTGCTTAAAACCTTATGCGATTTGAACGGCACCAGTGGCAATGAAGCGGCGGTGCGTGACTACATTTTAGAGCAGATCCAGCCCTATTGCACCACCTGCACCGTGGATGCGATGGGCTCTGTTATCGCCTTTAAGAAAGGCAAGCGCACCCCGGAAAAGCGGGTCATGCTCTCCGCCCACATGGACGAGGTGGGCTTTATCATCACCGGCGCCACCGAGGAGGGCTACCTGCAATTTGCACCGGTTGGCGGGATTAACCCTTCTGTGGTGCTGGGGCGCCGCTTGGCGCTGGAAAACGGCGGCTTCGGTATGGTCGGCACGGTTCCCATTCACCTGCTTCATGAGGATGCAGGGGAGAAAGTGCCTTCCTTTGATGAATTATTGATAGATGTGGGCGCTGCTGATAAACAAACGGCGGAAGCCATAGCCCCGGTAGGCAGCTTTGCCTATTTCAGCGAGTCGTATGTCGCCTTTGGCGACGGTAAAATTTGTGCCAAAGCTTTGGACGACCGGATCGGCTGCATGCTGATGATCGAGCTTTTACAATCGGAGCTGGAGGCAGACACCTGGTTCTGCTTCCAAGTGCAGGAAGAAGTGGGCCTGCGGGGCGCTGCCTGTACCGGCAGTCGGGTTCAGCCGGATCGTGTTTTGGTGCTGGAAGCCACAACCGCAGCGGACTTGGACGGCGTGACCGGCGATAAGCGGGTGTGCGTGCTTGGTGATGGCCCGGTGGTCAGCTTTATGGACGGCGCCACCATTTATGACCGGGCGCTATATCGTATGGCCAGAGAAACAGCCGACGAGAACGGTATTCCCAGCCAGACCAAAACCGCCATTGCCGGCGGCAACGATGCCGGCGCTCTGCAACGGGCCGGACAGGGAAGCGCAGCGCTGGCTGTGAGCCTGCCCTGTCGGTATATCCACTCCGGCGCCTCTGTGGTGCAGCAGTCGGATATAGACGCTACCCGTGCACTATTGGCCGCCCTTTTGCCCAAATTATATGATTGAGTATCAACAGAATTTAGATCTGCTGCGGCAGTATGAACAAACGGATTTGTTTTCCGTACGGGTGCTGGCGCTGGCAGAAAGCTACGGCTGTGACTGCAACTTCGCTCGCTTTTATGTGCAAAGAACGGAGAGTGGGCAAATGACTGCGGTTTTATCGTATTTGGACCGGGACTGCACTTTGTCCTTAACGGAAAATGCGGACCGGGAAGAATTGACGGCCTTTTTTGCGGCCATGGGATATGGTACGCTGCTTTGTACGGCGGATTTTTGCATGGATCGGCCTTACAGAGAGGGGCCGATGATGCAGTCTGTGCGGCGCTACGATGTGCAAAGCGGTATGGCTGTGTTTGACAGCTATCCAAAACTAATGGATCTATATAATTTTATTGACTACGACAGCCAGGATTTTGAAAGCTGGTATGTGGATCTGAGCCATCGTATTCGTCATGGCGGCGCCAAGGCGCTGACCTTGCGTATGGACGGCATGATCCTGGCCAGCGGTATATTATCATCCGTAACGGATAAGGGCGCAGTGCTCACCGCCGTGCGAACCCAGCCGGAATTCCGCCGTATGGGCTACGGCTCTATGCTGGTGCGGCGGCTGGTGGCAGACTGCAAAGGCACTGTATACTTAATGCGTGAGCAAGGGCGCAATGAACAGTTTTACCTGCAAAACGGATTTATCAATCAAGGATTATGGAGACAATATCAATGACCCCCTTTTTTCAACTGGACCCGAAGATCGAGTCCGCGTCTGCCGCTGCGTTGCAGCAGGTGGCGCCACGATTTACGGAGATTGACGAGGTAACGGATTACAATCAGCTGAAGGTGCTGCGGGCCTTTATGGACAACGGCATCAGCGAACGGCACTTTGGCAGCAGCACCGGCTACGGTTATGGCGACGAGGGTCGGGAGACCCTGGACAAAGTATGGGCGCAGGTGTTCGGCGCGGAGGACGCGCTGGTGCGCCACAATTTTACCTGCGGCACCCACACCCTGGCGGTGGCGCTGTTTGGTGTGCTGCGGCCGGGGGACAAAATGCTGTGCGTCAGCGGTATGCCCTATGACACCCTGCACAGCGTGATCGGGCTTACCGGCGAGAATATGGGGTCGCTGAAGGACTATGGCATTGCTTTTGACTGCGTGCCGCTGAAAGAGGAACATTTGGACTATGAAGCCATTGCCAAAGCGGTGGACGATACGGTGACCATGGTGTATATCCAGCGCAGCCGCGGGTATGAGTTGCGTGCCAGTCTCTCTTTAGAGGAGACGCAAAAGGTGGCAGAGATTGCCAAAGAGAAGAATCCCAACTGCATTGTGATGGTAGACAACTGTTACTGTGAATTTGTCAATAAGCAAGAGCCCACCCAGGTGGGGGCAGATCTGATCGCCGGGTCGCTGATCAAAAACGCCGGCGGCGGTATGGCCCGCACCGGCGGTTACATAGCCGGGCGCCACGATTTGGTAGAAAAGTGCGCCTTTCGACTGACTACCCCCGGACTGGGGCGGGAAGTGGGCGCCACACTGGGAATGAATCGTGAGCTGTATATGGGCCTGTTCTATGCTCCCCATACCGTAGGCGAGGCGCTGAAATCCGCTGTGTATATTGCGGCGCTGTACCAGTCCTTTGGCTACGATGTGACCCCCAAGTGGGATGAACCCCGGCAGGATATTGTGCAGTGTCTGGGACTTGAAAACCCGGACAGTCTGGTTGCATTTTGCCAGGGGGTGCAAAGCGGTAGCCCGATTGACAGCTTTGTGCTACCGGAGCCGTGGGATATGCCCGGCTATGACAGCCAGGTGGTGATGGCCGCCGGTGCGTTTACGCTGGGTTCGTCTATCGAACTGTCGGCAGACGCGCCAATTCGGCCGCCGTATTACGCTTGGATCCAAGGCGGTCTGCAATTCCATTCCGCCAAGATCTGTGCGGAACTGGCAGCCCAGCAAATGCAAAGCAAAGGACTCTTAAAGCATGACAAATTTTAACGGAATTACCCCAAAAGCCATTGAGCTGCTCAGCGAAAACCGCTTTAACGATTCTAAGGCATTTTATGAAGAACATAAGGAAGAATTAAAACAGCTGGCCACGATCCCCATGCGGCAAATTGTGCTGGATTTGGCGGAGATGATGACACAGCTGGACGATAAAATGTACACGGATCCTGTGTACACTGTTTCTCGCATTCGCAGAGACACCCGTCGCTCCAAAAGCAAGATGATGTATCGGGAGAACCTGTGGCTGATGCTGCGGCGACACAAGAAGCAGTACCCCTGTGCGCCGTTTTTTTGGTTCGAGTTTTCGCCGGTGTGCTACACCATGGGTCTGGGTTTCTTTGTGCAAAAGCCTGCCCAGTTTGACGAACTGCGCAAGGTGATTTTGGCCCACCCGCGCAAGTGGACGCGTGCAGTCAAACAGGCAGAAGACGCAGGTATGCACTTTGCCTGCTATAACAGCTACAAAAAAGACCGGGTGCCGGATGCACCCAAGGCGCTGCAGCCCTATTTGAACGCAAAGGACATGTCGTTCTCTTATACCGGGTGGAACTTGGAGCACATTGGTTCTACTGCGCTGATCGACGAGTTAAAAGCCGGATTTGCCGCGGCATTTCCGTTATATAAAATCTTTATAGAAGCATACGAAAACATGCTGTCGGAGGGATTGATTGATGATGAATAAAAAAGAATTCTTGCATCTGAAAAGCGGCACAGATGTGCGCGGTACGGCGGTAGAAACGGCGGAGCACGGTGTGCAGCTGACAGACGAGACGGTGCAGAAGATCTGCGTTGGTTTCTATAAGTGGTACTGCCGTAAGGAGCAGGTAGATACCTTTGGCATTGCCGTAGGGCAGGACTGCCGCATTTCTTCCCCCCGCATTGCAGCGGCGGCGATGACGGCTTTTTGTGCCTGCGGGTGCAGGGTGTTTGACTGCGGGCTGGCAACTACCCCCTCTATGTTTATGAGTATTGTAGAAAATGAGCCGGTGCAAACGGCGCTGGAGATCACTGCGTCCCATCACCCCTTTGACCGAAATGGGCTGAAGTTCTTTACTTCCGGCGGCGGTCTGGAAGGGGAGGATGTAAGCGCCATCTTGGAGCTGGCTTATGACGCGGAAGTGCCGGCAGGTACCGACAATGCACCTGTGACGCTGCCCTTTATGAACGATTATGCCGCCCTTTTGCGCCGGCAGATTGTGGACGGCGTGCAAAATGGTGACCGCCCGCTGGAAGGTCTGCACATTGTGGTGGACGCCGGTAACGGTGTAGGCGGATTTTACGCCGATCAGGTGCTGGCGCCGTTGGGTGCCGATGTAAGCGGCAGTCAATTCCTGGAGCCGGATGGCATGTTTCCCAATCATATTCCAAACCCGGAGAATAAAGGCGCTATTGATGCCGCCTCCAAAATGGTGCTGGACAGCAGCGCCGACCTGGGTCTGATATTTGATACGGATGTGGACCGTATGGGCTGCATTGGCGCCACCGGGCAGGAGATCAACCGTAACACGCTGGTTGCCTTGGCGGCGGCTATTGTGCTGGAGGATCACCCGGGCACCACAGTGGTGACCGACAGCCTGACCTCCGACGGTCTGCGTACCTTTATTGAGCAGGACCTGGGGGGCAAGCAGCTGCGCTATCGTCGAGGCTATAAGAATGTAATCGACAAGAGTATTGAACTGAACAAGAGCGGCGTAGATTCTGCCCTTGCTATTGAGACCAGTGGTCATGCAGCGCTAAAGGATAATTATTTCCTGGATGATGGCGCCTATTTGGCAACGAAAATTGTCATTAAGGCAGCCAAACTGCGCCGAGAGGGTAAGACCATTGAGGACCTGACGGCCGATCTGCACCGCCCGGCAGAGAGTGTGGAGATTCGTGTGCCTATTCTCTTAGAGGACTTTCACGACTATGGAGAAGATGTGATGGCGCAACTGGCTGCATTCGCGGCCGACCATGAGAATTGGAGCGTGGAGCCGGAGAATTATGAGGGTGTGCGCATTAACATACCCGGCGGCTGGTTTTTGCTGCGCCTGTCTGTGCATGATCCGATCTTGCCCTTGAACATTGAGAACGATGTGGCGGGTACTGCCGCAAAGGTAGCCGATGAGATTGCGCAATTCCTGACCCGCTTTGATCAGCTGGATCTTTCCGGCTTCAAAAAATAAAAGGAGACCTGTATGCTGCAACTTGTTTTTGGCAGATCCGGGTATGGCAAAACCGAATATATAAGAAATCGCATTGCAGACAAGATTGACCGGGGAGAAACACAGGTCCTTCTCATCACACCGGAGCAGTACTCGTTTATCAGCGAGTACAGTCTGCTGGAGCAACTGGGGGAGGCACGAGCGCACGCTGTTCGATGTCTCTCCTTTTCGCGCCTTTGTGATGAATGCGACCGTTTGTACGGCGCCGACGGCAGAAAACCGCTGACCAAGGGCGGCAAGGCCATTTTGATGAAAACGGCCATTGACCAAGTGCGCCCGGATTTGGAGTTGTTTGAGAAGAAAGGCAGTTCTGCAGCCTTTGTGCAGTCCATGACCGGCATTTATGACGAGATGAAGTCCTGCAATCTGTCCGGTGCGGCGGTATATGCGGCGGCGGACGATCTGGATACGGATATTCTGCGGTGCAAAATGCGGGACTTTTCGCGTATTATGACCGCGTATGAGGCGTTGCTTGGAGACCGTTTTGCGGATCCGGCGAACCGACTGACTCGCTTGTATGACCAAATCAAAGATCAAAACTACTTTGCCGGTCAAACCGTGTTTTTAGACGGATTTAATGGCTTTGTAGCCCAGGAATATAAGATTCTAGAGCGGATTATTGCTGAGGCTAAGGCGGTTTACATTGCATTGGACAGCGACTCTTTTGGTACCGGAGACGGCTATGACCTGTTTGCCTATGTGAATGAGACGGCAGGCATTTTGCAGCGCATTGCCGATAAGGCGGGCGTGCCCACCAACACGTTGCAGTTGGGCGAAAACTGCCGCACGGATTATGCGGATCTGCGCCGGGTAGAGCAGTATATTTTTGCCGACCAAGCGCCGGAGACGGAGATTCCAGCGGAGCACATTCGCCTGTATGCAGCTTCTACCGTGACGGATGCCTGTAATGATTTGGCCTTACAGATAAAGGGTTTGCTGCGCTGCGGCTACCGTGCCGGGGAAATTGCTGTAACCATGCGTGACCGGGAAAAATATGCACCGGTGTTGGCGTCAGCTTTTGAAAAATACGGCGTGCCATATTATGCAGACGAACGGCAGCCGGTGACCGCCCAGCCGATCTTGGTCTTTCCTATGTATCTGATGCGATCTGTGATCTACGGCTGGCGTAGCGACGATCTGTTCAGTCTGATCAAAACCGGCCTGACCGATGTGTCCGACAGCCCGGATCTGCACCGTACAGAAAATTATGTGTATACCTGGGGCATCAATGGTGCTGCCTGGAAGCGACCGTTTGACAAGTCACCCAAGGGCTTTTCCGGTGCGCTTAGTGACAGCGACCGGGTGCAGTTGGAACGGATCAACGCCCTGCGGCAAAGCTTGATGGAGCCGCTCGTGGCGTTCCAAAAGAAAGTGCACGGCGCCACACCGCGGCAGATCAGCACTGCTTTGTTTGAGGCCATAAAAGCCTACCATGCGGATAAGCATTTGCAACAGCTGGCGGCAGGACTTGCGCAGGACGGCGCGTCTGCGCTGGCAGAGGAGCAGGGGCGCACTTGGGATGTGCTGATGCGCATTTTGGACCAGCTGGCAACGGTGCTGCCGGAGAAGCCCATGGCGTTGAAGGATTATTGTGCCCTCTATGCGCTGGTGACCCATACGGAGGACCTGGGCGAGATCCCAATGGGGCTTGACAATGTGCAGGTGGGCCAGGCGGATCGTATGCGGTTCAATAATCCGCGGGCGCTGTTTATTCTGGGCGCCAACGAAGGGGAATTCCCCCAAACGGTCACCAGTGGCGGCCTGCTCAGCGACAATGAGCGCAAGCAACTGGCGGCGCATGATTTTAAGCTGTATTCCTTTGGCGAAATTTTGAATTTACAGGAGAGGTATTTTGCCTATAAGGCGGTGAGCGCCCCTCGGGAGCGGCTGTTTGTTACCTATACCGCTACCGGGCGGGCAGACGCACCGTCGGCCATTGTCACCGGCATACAGGCGCTGTTCCCGAATCTGCATGTAGAAAAATGGAACCCGGCAAACGGCCTGGATCTGGTCGATACACCGCAAAATGCCTTTGAACTGATGTCCGGCCTTTATGACAGCACGGATCCGTTCTTTGTGGCGCTGCGTACCTATTTCAGCGACGAGCCGCAGTATGCGGCGGTACAGGCACTGGCGGAGAACCGTACACCGATGATCAAGGATACTGCCACTGCACGTAAATTGTTTGGCAAGGATATGGTGCTGTCCGCCTCCCGCATTGAGGATTATTACAACTGCCCCTACCGCTACTTCTGCAAATTCGGGCTGGGGGCACAGCCTCGCCAAAAGGCGGAGATCAATCCGATGGAGCGGGGCACGCTGATCCACTATGTGCTGGAAAAGCTGCTGTCTGAGGTGGGCACCAAGCAACTGCCCGACTATGACAGAAAGCAGATTACCGCCCTGGTGGACGGCTATATTGAACAGTATTTTAAGGAGGAGATGGGCGATCCGTCGGATATGCCCTCCCGCTTCCGCTACAACTTCCGCCGCCTGTCCAAAATGCTGGTGGATGTGGTGTGCCGCTTGGCAGGGGAGTTTGCCGAGAGCGATTTTGAAGCCAAGGCCTTTGAACTGCCCATTGATGTGGACGGAGCGGTGCATTCCAAGGTGATCCCGCTCCAGGATGGCGGCAGCCTGCGCATTCGTGGATCTGTGGATCGGGTGGATGTATTGGAGCAGGACGGTCAGCAGTTCGTCCGCGTGGTGGACTACAAGTCCGGCGCCAAGCCCTTTCGTCTGGCAGATATTGTCAACGGGCTGAACCTGCAAATGTTCTTATATTTGTTTAATGTATGCGCCGACGGCAGCAATCCCTATGCGGGTGTGCCTGCCGGGGTACTGTATATGCACGCTGCCCGCAGTGTGATGACAGTGGAGACGAAAAGCAGCGCGGAAAAGGATATTGCCGGTCAGGAGGACAAGGCGTTCGGTATGAACGGCATAGTGATTACCAACCCGGATTGCGACATTCCGGCGGCCATGGAGCACGATCTGGCGGGCAAGTACATTCCTGTACGGCTGAAAAAAAGCGGCGTCGGCGGCTCCCTTGCCAGCTTGGAACAGCTGGGGCTGCTTCAGCGCAAGATTGAAGCGCTGGTGGCGGATATGGGCAACGCTTTGCAAAACGGTCAAATCGGCCAGCACCCGGTACAGGCCAAGGACCATGACAAAACCTGCGAATACTGCGATTTTGCCTCGGTTTGCGCCTTCAAAAAGAGCGTAACCCCGCGTACTTATGATGACCAAACAGACAGCGCCGTGCTGGCAGAACTGGAAAAGGAGGGGGAGAGCCATGCCTAAGTGGACAGATGCCCAGCAGGATGCCATTGACGCACGGGGCGGCAATATCTTAGTGAGTGCCGCTGCCGGCAGCGGCAAAACGGCTGTGCTGATTGAGCGGGTCAGCAAGTGTATTACCGACCCGGGGCACCCGGTAGACATTGACCGGTTGCTGATCGTTACCTTTACCAATGCGGCTGCGGCAGAAATGCGTTCTCGTCTTTCCGTACGGCTGCGCCAAATTTTGGCGGCTGATCCCGGGAATGCCAACGCTAAGCGCCAGCTGTCCCTGCTCAGCGGTGCGGATATTTGCACCATAGACGCATTTTGCCTAAAGCTGGTGCGTGAGAACTTTTTTTCTCTGAATCTGGCGGCGGATTTCCGCCTGCTGGACGAGAATGAAAATGACCGTCTGTTTGAAGAAGCCATTGATACCGTGCTAACAGAATTCTACGAAGAGGCCGATCCGGACTTTCTGCATCTGACAGAGGCGTTCACAACTCCGGACAAGGACAGGGATCTGTTTGGGCTGATTAAAGAACTGATGCGGTTTATGAATGCCCAAGCCTTTCCCTTTGACTGGTTGGAGCAAGCTGTGGCCGTTTACGATCCGGCAGTGCCGCTGATGGATTCGCCTTGGTATCCTGTGCTAAAGCGCCAGGTGGAGGAAATGCTGGAGACTGCCGCTGTCCTTGTGAAACAGTCGGCAGGGCAACTGCCTCCTGAACCGGCCTACGATAAATATGCAGAGATGCTTGCCGATGATCGGCAACTGATCGCTCACTTGCAAAGTCTGCTGCACAGCGGCTGGGACGCTTTTATGAAGCAGGGCTTCCCGGTGGCGTTCGCCAATATGCCACGGGTGCGTAAGGATATCGACCCGGAGGTCAAGGCGGCTTTAGCTGCCAATCGTGATATCTATAAAACGATTATTACCAAGGATATTAAGACCTTTTTGGTGTCTGACAGTGCCGATTACGCCCAGGATACCGCCGATTTGTACCCAATCTACCGGGCGTTGCTCCGTGTTGTGCAGGCGGTGGAGCGCCTGGTTCGAGAGAAAAAGGACGAGCTGGGCGGTTACGCATTCTCAGACATTGAGCATTTTGCGATTGATCTATTGATGGAAAAAGCCGCAGACGGTACGGTGCAGGCAACGGCACTGGGCCGCCAGTTGCAAGGGCGCTATGCGGAGATCTTGGTGGACGAGTATCAGGACACCAACGAGGCGCAGGATCGGCTTTTTGCCTTTCTATCCAACGGCGGCAACCGCTTTATGGTGGGCGATGTGAAGCAGAGCATTTACCGCTTTCGTCTGGCCATGCCCCAGATCTTTATGGCAAAGAAAGACAGCTACACCCCTTACAATCGGCTGCACCCGGCGTTCCCGGCAGCCATTACGCTGGATAAAAACTTCCGCAGCCGCGCCGGCGTGTGCGCTTATGTGAACCAAGTTTTCTCTTTGTTTATGACCCGCAGGGTGGGGGAGTTAGACTACACCCAAAGCGAGTATTTGAACCCCTTTGACAGTACACCCCCGGACCCTGTGCCCCACGCAGCACTGCATATTTTAGACGCTGTCACCGGCAAAGATCATGTGATGGACGAACCCATGGCGGTGGCGCGCCTGATCGCAAAGAAGGTGCAAAGCGGCGAGACCGTGCAGGACGGCGACAGCCGGCGACCGCTGCGGTATGGAGATTTTGCTATCTTAATGCGCAGCATGCGTGCCCACGCCGGAGATTATGCCCAGGCACTGCAAGATCTACATATTCCGGTGGTCTGCGACAATGCCACCGGCTTGTTTGAGAATGGCGAAATTCAGTTGCTGCTTTCTTATTTGCAGGTGATTGACAACCCCATGCAGGATATTCCGTTGCTGGCAGTGTTGTCCTCTCCTATTTACGGCGCTACGGAAGATGAGCTGGCAGAGATCAAGCTGACTGCCGGTTACGGTCGGTTCTATTCCGCCGTGTTCCACCCGGACAACAGTTGTCGCTCTTGTTGCGCTGCGCTGCGAAAGGATCTGTCTTTTTACAAAAAACTGGCGGTGACCATGCCGGTTGAGGCGTTTATTCGCCGCCTGATTCGGGATAAGAGTCTGTTTGCGTATATTCGCGCTTTGGGCGACGGCCAGCAGCGGCAGGAGAATGTGGAGACATTTCTTTCCATTGCCGGGCGTTTCGACCAAAACGGCGGACTGGGACTGGCGGCGTTCTTGCGCTATGTGGACAGTATGATCCGCGGCGACGGCAAAACGGACAGCGCGCCGGTGATCGTTACAGATGAGAACGCAGTTAAAATTATGAGCGTGCACCACTCCAAGGGGCTGGAATTCCCGGTGTGCATTTTGGCAGGCGCCGGGCGCAAGTACAATATGCAGGATCTGACCGGCAAAATGCTGTTGCACCCGCAGCTGGGACTGGCAACCAAGTGCCACCAGGAGGAGGGGTATTTTGATTATCCAACCCTGCCGCTGGAAGTGGTCAAGCGAGAGAGCCGCCTGGCTGCTATGAGCGAGAATTTGCGCGTGCTGTATGTGGCTATGACGCGCGCCAAAAGCCAATTTATCTCTTTTGCCAGCGTGCGTAGCTTGGAAAGCCGAGTCAAGACTTTGGCTGCCTATATGCAGCAGGGCAAGCCCTTGCCTCATTTGTGCTCCAAATTGCTGTACGATAGCGATTTTCTCTTGATGTCGGCGCTGTGCCACCCGGACGGCGGTGCCCTTCGAGAGATGGCGACGGTGGAGGTGCCGGTGCACCCGGCAGACTTTGCTCTGCAAGTGGTGTTCCACACCCCGGAGACGGAAGCGCCTGTGGAGACGGCAGAAAGGGAAACGGCGGCGGATCCGCACATCGTTGCGCAGATCCGGGAAAAGCTAGATTATACTTATCCTTATGCGGCACTGTCAAAAGTCAGTGGCAAGCGCAACGCTTCCGCACTGGATGAGGCTGTGTTTACCGGTGCGTATGTTGCCCGGTCCGTGCCGGCCTTTTTGCAGCCGGACGGCCTGACTCCGGCCGAGAAGGGTACAGCCATGCACACCTTTATGCAGTATTGCGACTACGCCGCCGCGCGCGCCGATTTAGAGCAGGAGATCGCCCGGGTGCAAAGTGCCGGGTATCTGCGACCGGAGGAGGCGCACACCTTGGATCGGCAAAAGTTGACTGCTTTCTTTACCGGCCCATTTGGTGCCCGGGTGTTCGGCGCCCAGGCGGTTTACCGAGAGCTGAAAGTGGCGTCATTCCTGCCGGTGCGCGCGCTGGAACAGGTGGACGCAGATGATCCGGTCTTTGTACAGGGCATTGCGGACTGTGTGTTTGAGGAGCCGGAGGGCTTGGTGCTGCTGGACTATAAAACCGACCGGGTGAAAACGGAAGAAGAACTGCTGGCACGCTACCGGCAGCAGCTGATGTTTTATAAAACCGCGGTGGCTCGCACCCTGCAAAAACCGGTGCACGCGGTGTATTTGTATTCGTTTTGTTTGTCCAAGCCATGCGAATATAAATAAATTAAAAAAATGCTTGCATTTTGCTACAAGATGTGGTACTATATCAAAGCATTATGACTAATTGGTAAAGAGGTGACAGTAATGAAGGACGCAATTCATCCCAACTACGATACTTGCACAGTAAAGTGTGCCTGCGGCGCTACTTTTGAGACTAAGAGCACAAAGGGCGATATGAAAGTCGATATCTGTTCCAAATGCCATCCGTTCTATACCGGCAAACAGAAGCTGGTGGACACCGGCGGCCGTGTAGACAGATTCAACAAGAGATTCGCTAAGAAGGGCTAAACAAGTAAAGACGGGCAACGCTTGGGCGTTGCCCTTTTTTCGTAGGTGATGGTATGGAAAAACCATATAAAACCATATTAGAGCCGGCAGAAGACGAGTTTGTGGAGAAGAAATCCCGCTTTATCGCTTACACTTCGCCGGTGCATACGGTAGAGGAGGCCAACGCCTTTATCGCCGGTATTCGCCAACGGCATTGGGACGCGACCCATAATGTGCCTGCCTTTGTGCTGCGCTCCGGCGTGCAGCGTTCCTCGGATGACGGTGAGCCGGGCGGTACTGCCGGTATGCCGGTGCTGGACGTACTCTTGAAAAGCGGTGTGCAGGATGTGTGCGTGGTGGTGACCCGGTATTTTGGCGGCATCCTCCTGGGTGCCGGTGGACTGGTGCGCGCCTATTCTCACGCCTGTTCTTTGGCGCTGGAGGCTGCCGGTGTCGTGACCATGGCACCTTGCGCCGCCATGGAGCTGACGGTGGATTATAGCTACTATGAGCGGGTGAACAACCTGCTGGCCGACCACGGCGCGCGGGTGCAAAACGCGGACTTTGGCGCAGCGGTCACCCTGGCCTATACCATGGAGGAAACACGGCTCTCGGCCTTTGCAGCGGCTTTGACGGAGCTGTCCGGCGGCAAGTATGCGCCAACGCAGACCGGCAGTCTGTTTGCCCCTGTATAAAAATACCAAAACCTGCCAACACTCTTTTTGAAAGGCAGGTTTTCTTATATGAAAAAACTATACTTATTTTCCGCATTATTTCTCTCTTTTTGCTTGTTTGCCGCCTGCTTCGCCCCGCTGGTGGAGACCGGTGAGCGGGTGAGCGAGGATGTGTTTCGCCTGCATATTTTGGCCAATTCCGACACCAAGGCGGACCAGGACTTAAAGCTGCTGGTGCGGGACGATGTGCTGCAGGCGTGCACTTTCTTCTCCCACTGCCAATCGGTAACGGAAGCCCAACAGGCGGCGGAGAACAACTTGCAGCGTATTACGGAGATCGCTCGGCAGCGGATTCGGCAGGAGGGCTACAATTACCAAGTCACCGCCCGCGTCGTGCGGGAGTATTTCAGTACGCGGGTGTATGAGAATGTGACTTTGCCCGCCGGGTATTATAACGCCCTTAAGATTGAGATTGGCGCAGGGGCGGGGCATAACTGGTGGTGCGTGCTGTTCCCGGCAGTGTGCCTGTCTGCTTGCACCAAGGAGGATCTGTCCGCTTATCTTGACGAGGACGAGGTGCGCTTGATTGAGAACGGCGACGGTTATGCCGTGCGGTTCAAAGCGATTGAAATTTACCAAAAAATCAAAGAAAATTTGCAATAATACCTTGACATTTTCGGCGGAATATTCTATTATATTAGGGCTATGTGCTGGTATGGCGAAATCGGCAGACGCAAGGGACTTAAAATCCCTCGGTGGCAACACCGTACCGGTTCAAGTCCGGTTACCAGCACCAAGCTGGCCGGTATAGCCCCCGTTTCGGGCTTAATACAATAGAATACGCCGATGTGATGGAATTGGCAGACGTGCTGGACTCAAAATCCAGTGGTAGCGATACCGTGCGGGTTCGACCCCCGCCATCGGCACCAAAGGCTCTTCGCAAATTGCGAGGAGCCTTTTTTTGCCGTTTTCGATTTATCTTTACAGTGCGTCGTCTTTCTGTTACAATAGAACCGTAAACTCTGTATTTATTTTGCGATATGTGAGATAGGGCGTATGAGAAATATGAGAAAAGTGTAAACAGGGAACCGTCCCCTGTATTTCTGGCCTTAGAAAATATTTTGAAGACAATGAGAATGCGATAGTTTATGTGTTCATATTGAAATGAATTGGGAGATACAAATGAAAAAAGGTATAAATTTTGGGGTTATCGTCTCAATGTTTGTGGCATGTTGCGTATTGTTATGTTCGTGTGCGAATGTTGGTCACAACCAAGCTGAGAGCGCACAGGTTGATTTATCTAGAGTGGATGTGTGCGGCATCTATTTAGGCGAGGATTCATCGTATGACGGTACGGTTAAGGAGGGCTACAAGCCGGTTTGCTATGTGCTATATGTAGAAAACCATTCTCATTACAAAATGGAAAATATGATGATGCAACAGATTAACATATACCCAAATATCGCTTCGCGCGAATACGACACATATTATGAAGGTTCATTTCAGTTATCACCATCTGAAAGCGGTGCTTCGGTAACAATCGTCTTGTTAGTGCCTAAGTATTTATCTGATGAAGAAATCATGAAGTCCCTGTCCAGCAATGATATACACATTCGGTTTCAAGTAGATAAGAATGATTATACTTTGCCTATCAGTAGTTGGAGAAAAGGCACAGAAAAAGAAATTAGAAATTATGTGATTCATGGAATATATGCTGGGCCGGCATCAATACCTGATTAAAGTGGAGACGGTTCCCAGCATAAAGCAGGGAGCATCCCTTTATTGAACAGGGACGGTCCTGTGTATTGCAGAAGTAGAACAGGGGACGGTTCCTTGTCTCGCAAAAGAAAAGAGCAGGCCGTGAGACCTGCTCTTCCCTTGCACCGATCGATGCGGCGGGTGTTTGAATGCGGCGCGCGAAAGAGAGAGAATAAATAAATGAGATAAAACGCGCCGGATACACTGCCCTTTCTTTTTTCATTTCTTTTTTCGGTATCGAACAACCATCCAACCAATCGGTATGTGTATATAATACACTATGTGAAATATACTGTCAAGGAAAAATGTGAAATATCTTGGAATGATTTCAAGATTATTTTTCAGAACAAACATAGAGCATAGGGACATACAAAAGATAGGAGGTTAAAAATGCTTGGACTGAAACGCGGGGCGGTGGCGCTGTATCCCCACGAAAAGGCATGGGAGACGGAGGCGCAGGCGACCATGGCACGGCTGCGCCAAATTCTTGGGCCGGTTGCGGTGGAGATGGCTCATGTAGGCAGCACGGCCATTCCCACGATACAGGCAAAGCCGATCCTTGATATTGCCGTTGCGGTGGATGATTTTGACGCGCTCTTGGCCTATGAAAAACAGCTGCGTGCCGCCGGGTTCTATTACCGTCCTAATGCACAGGCGGGGGTGCGGGGGCAGCTGCTGTTTGCCAGCGGTAGTTATTATGACGGTTCCGGAGACTTACAAACCCACTTTATCCATATTGTGCGCACCGGCAGCGTGGACTGGCAGAATTATATTCTGTTTCGGGATTATCTTTGCACCCACCCGGACACAGCCGGGGAATATGAGCGCCTAAAGCTGGCGCTGGCTGCCCAGTTGCCTACGGACAGCGGCAGAGAGGACTATGTGCAGGGCAAGCAATCTTTTATCCGGTCTGTTTTGCGCCGTGCTTTATCCGATATGCTCCTTGGCAAAATAGTAGATATTCTTATCGATCGACCCCTTGGCAGTCATCACCCAAAGCACACGGATATGATCTACCCGGTGAACTATGGCTATGTACCGCATATTTTCAGTGCAGATGGAGAAGAAGTGGACGTATATTTGCTGGGCGTAAGCCAGCCGGTGGAGAAATACAAAGGGCGCGTGATCGCGGTCATTCATCGGCTGGATGATGTGGAGGACAAATGGATTGTTGCGCCAACCGGTGTCACTTTTACACCGGACGAGATCGAAAAGGCAGTTCATTTCCAAGAGCAGTATTTTCAGCACGAAATTGAAATGCTTGATCCGAATGGGGATCAATAAAAACACGACCCGATACAGAGATCTGTACCGGGTCGGTTTGCATTTATAGGGGGGTTACGCCAGGGCGGCGCCCAGGTTGCGGCAGGCAGCAAGGGCGGTATCGTCCGGTGCCTCATTGGCAATGACGCTGTTGCTTACCAGGTGGGCACCCAGGTCTTTGCACTGGTCCTCCCAGGTCTGCATCCACTCGCCGTCGCCCCAGCCGTAGGAACCAAAAAGGGCGATGTTCTTACCGTTCAGTTCCGGTGCGCATTGCAGAAACAGCGGCTCAAATTCAAAGTCTTCCAGCTGCTCTGCGCCCATGGCCGGGCAGCCAAAAGCAATGGCGTCATAGTCCTTGACCTGGGCAGGGGAGAAGTCAGAGGGGGTGAACAAGTTTGTCTGCGCACCGGCAGCGCCTGCGCCCTCAGCCACAGCCTCTGCCATCTGAGCCGTATTGCCTGTGCCACTCCAATAAACGATCGCGATTTTTTTCATAATAAATTCCTTTCTGTATCTAAAAATATTAAGCGCTTTTTACTGTAAGCTGTTCCACATTCCGCTGCCCGCCAAAGAACAAACGGCGATATACGCGGGTGCATTTGCTGAATTTACGAAAGGCACCGGCGGCAGCCTCCGGGTTGGTATAAACTTTCCAAACCCCGCAGCACAGGCAGTTTTGGCCGTGGTTCTCAATAAAGCCGATCACATCGCCCAGGGGATAGCCTAAAAACAGGCCGATCTCATGGGGAAAGTCGCTGCTGACTGCCAGCTTGCGCCTTAACACATCAAGACAGGCAGCCGGAGCCGTGCCGGCATAGCCGCAGTGGGCGAGAAATGCAGCCACCCCCGGCTGTTGCAGGTCGCGGGCCAGCCGATCCGGACGATACACATATACCAGCGCCCGATTGCCGCTTTCCCGCAAAAGCAGCAGTTCAACACCCTTTGGTGCCAGCAGTGCCTGCCAGCGGGAAACGGCCATTTGCAATGCTGTTGGGTTCTCCGCAGTGCAGTTGAACAGATTGGCGGTTTTCAGCGACGCCAAAGTGGGCGCGCAGTGGTTGATGAGGTATTGCTCCAGCATAAATGCTCCTTTGTAGTTAGCGAACGCTAACCACTTTTTCAAATCTTAGCCGACGGTATTGCCCGTCGGCTATAAGTATTTACGATAAATAGGGGATTATTCCATGGCATTTAGCCAGGTGATCCTATCCAGTTTTTGGTCACATTTTGAAATTCAATTTGTGCCATTGTTTTTCAAGCGAACAGTTAGTAGCCACTAACTGATTAGATTTTACCATAGGCTTTGTCTGCTGTCAATAGAAAGAGGATAAAAACAAAAAGATTCAATGAAAGAAAATCGCCGTGTAGCAAATGAATCCTGGATTATAGGCTTACGGCAACACACAGCTGTCATGCTTTTACTTTAGATAATGGCTAAGCGAGAGGAAGAAAGGCGTTAACGAGAGAATCTAAGGGAGAAAACAAAAGACTTTTGTCTGATTTCCCTTGCATCTTGGTGTAAAATATGGTATAAAATAAATACGCACTTAGGAAAAGGGCATTGAAAAAGAAAAAAGTTTTTCAAAATCCCTTGACAGTTCGCCCCTGTTTGGCTATAATAATGACCGTTGCATCTGCGGGTGTAGTTCAATGGTAGAATCCCAGCCTTCCAAGCTGGTCGTGTGGGTTCGATTCCCATCACCCGCTCCAATGCGAATACCCTTAGATGGTAGCGCTCGCTGTACAATAGATTTTTATGATTTATGGGAGGTTTTACAGAAATGGCAAAAGCGAAATTTGAACGTAACAAGCCGCATGTAAACATAGGAACGATCGGACACGTAGACCATGGCAAGACGACGTTGACAGCGGCGATAACGACAGTATTGGCAAAGATGGGCAAAGCGGAAGCGATGGCGTATGACGCGATAGATAAAGCGCCCGAAGAGAAGGAAAGAGGAATAACGATAAATACGGCTCATGTAGAATATGAGACGGATACGAGGCACTATGCGCACGTAGACTGCCCGGGACACGCTGACTATGTAAAGAACATGATAACAGGCGCGGCGCAGATGGACGGAGCGATACTGGTAGTAAGCGCGGCGGACGGACCAATGCCGCAGACGAGGGAGCATATACTGCTGGCGAGGCAGGTAGGAGTGCCCTATATCGTAGTATATATGAACAAGACGGACATGGTGGACGACGAGGAGCTGCTTGAGCTGGTAGAGATGGATATCAGAGAGATGCTGAGCGAGTATTCGTTCCCTGGGGATGAAGTGCCGATAATCAAGGGGTCGGCGCTGAAGGCTTTGGAAGCGGCGAACAGCGGAGCGGACGTAACGGCGGACGAATGGTGCGCGTCCATCATAGAGCTGATGAAAGCGGTAGACGAATTCATACCCACGCCGGAGAGAGCGGTAGACAAGCCGTTTTTGATGCCGGTAGAGGATATATTCTCCATAACGGGACGCGGAACAGTGGCTACGGGCAGAGTAGAGCGCGGAACGGTAAAGGTGCAGGATACAGTCGAGATAGTAGGGCTGACGGAGGAGAAGAGGCAGGTAGTAGTAACAGGAGTAGAGATGTTCCGGAAGCTGCTGGATGAAGCGTATGCGGGAGACAACATAGGCTTGCTGCTGAGAGGCGTTCAGAGGAACGAGATTGAGCGCGGGCAGGTGCTGGCGAAGCCAGGGACGATCAATCCGCACACGAAATTTTCGAGCGAAGTGTATGTATTGAAGAAGGAAGAGGGAGGCCGTCATACTCCGTTTGTAAATGGATATCGTCCTCAGTTTTATTTCAGAACGACGGACGTAACGGGAGTAGTTAAGCTGCCGGACGGAGTAGAGATGGTAATGCCTGGAGATAATATCCGGATGGATATAGAGCTGATAAGCCCTATAGCGATAGAAGAAGGGCTGCGTTTTGCAATAAGAGAAGGCGGACGCACAGTAGGCTCTGGAGTCGTAACCAAGATCAACGGTTAATAAGGGAAAAGAAATGAAAGAATCAGCCGGTACGATAAAGTATCGGCTGATTTTTATAACAGGGGATATGGCCTAAGCGGTTTCAGGGCCTGGCGGGTTTAAGGCGATTTGCCGGGGGCCGGGCCTGAGGCCCGGCCCTGCGGCGGCCTAAAGGGAGCAAAGCTTTGCTCCCTTTTATTCATATCAGCCGGGCTGATTTTTAAGGGGATATATATTCCCAGGCAATTTAATTTATTGTCCATTGCTGGCTCTCGGCCTGAAGCCTAACCATTTTGCTGTAAATGCCGTCGGC